>Ga0101944_10000179_pt1 | contig 212443 bp, 187 predicted proteins | sample DewCreD2012metaG_FD_75245 | JGI IMG/M metagenome (GOLD analysis project Ga0101944, IMG submission 75245) | Hot spring sediment bacterial and archeal communities from British Columbia, Canada, to study Microbial Dark Matter (Phase II) - Dewar... ...
TTGATGGATTGGTTTCTGCTTTCTTGTTCTCATGGCTCGCAATTCTACGGTAAACTCGGTCTTATCTGACCTGCTTTGCAAGCATACTACGTATCCGAAAAGTTATTTTTCTGTCAGGACTTAGAGTGCCGTTTCGTCCGCAAATTGCGCGTAGACTGCGCGCGCTCTAGCGCATGTTTAGACGTTAGAGAACGTCTTTTACGCACGTTCAACAGATTTATAAAACACTCTCTTAGAGCGTGTGTTTGAAAACCTGCCGTTTTGTGCGCAGGCGATGTTCTCCCCTGGCACCGCCCGCAGGTATAAAATCGCCGGAAGCGTGATTTTATCTGCCTTCTGAAGAGAACCCCTTTCCCCGCTTCGGGGATGCTTCGAGAGGGCGGCAAGCGCCCGGGAGAACGTCTTCTACGCCTGTTCACACAACACTCGAATGTATGATATGACAAATAACACTTGAATCATCCGCTTGTTTTGCTATCATACAGACAAGAGAGTTTTTTCAAGAAATGGGCAGACCTTTGAAATCTTGCTCCTCAAAGAACTCAATCGAAGCGCCTCCCGTGTAACAGTCTTGGGCTTTGAACGTCGTGTAATACCCTAAAGCGAATTCTTAATCTCCCAGCCCGATAGATACAACGTATCGCCCGCGGTAGCGTTTGTCTGTGAAAACCGCCATGGATTAATGCATGCAAAAGTGTTCGTGAGGAAGATGGCGAAGCGCCAAGAATGAATCGAATTGCTTGCCGGGCGCTTCAAGGAGTTGAAATGAAACCGTTTATCAAAACCCGCTTTCTTTCCCTTCTTTCGATTCTGAGTGTATTGGTGGGTGCGATTGGAATGCCCTCACAAACGGTTTACGCCGCTGGGATAGTCAGCCTGCTGTCAGGCGTAACGTATGCGGAGAACTTCAACACCCTCGCAACTTCCGGCTTTTCCGATGTAGTACCGAATGGTTGGTATTTTGTAGAATCGTTGACCAATGCAAACACCACCTATCGCGCCGGCACCGGCTCTGACAACACCGCAGACACCTACAGTTTTGGCGCAAACAGCGATGCCGAGCGTGCGTTGGGACAATTGCGTTCCGCCAATTTGGAGACAATCATCGGTGCGAATTTTTCCAACGACACCGGCGCGGCGATTCGTTTGTTGACCATCAGTTACACGGGCGAACAGTGGCGCCTCGGCGCGACGAGCCGCACCGACCGCATGGATTTCCAATACAGCACAGATGCGACCAGCCTGACCACCGGCACCTGGACGGATGTGGACGCCCTCGACTTTACAGCCCCCGTCACAAGCGGGACGGTTGGTTCGTTGGACGGCAACGCCTCTGCAAACCGCGTAACGATGAGACATGTCGTCACCGGGCTCAATATTCCAAACGGCTCCACTTTCTGGATCCGATGGACCGATTTGGATGCAAGCGGCAGTGATGATGGGCTGGCTGTGGACGATTTCTCCCTGACCCCCAACGCCCTGGTGGACACCACCGCTGCAGATTTCAACTCCGGGACGGCGGGGGATTGCGTGGTGGATAGTACGATCGGGGATGGGGCAGTGCGGTTGAACATCCCGACATCCACCTCCTGCGTTTTCACATCGCGCGTTTTGGATGCCGGAACGCTCGTGGACTGGCTCAACCTGACGGCAACGACCACGCTTCCCGCCGGGGCCTCGGTCGGCTTCGAAGCCCGAAGCGGCAACACCCCCAGCCCCGACGTCTCCTGGACCAACTGGCAAGCCGCCAGCGGGACAATCACCAACCCCGGCAGTCAATACATCCAATACAGAGCCACGCTCTCGACGACCGATTCGGGTCAAACCCCTGTGCTGGAAAATGTGACAATCAACCTTGCCGACGGCACCATTTCGACCCTGACTTCACCGGACGGCACATTGAGCTCCTGGGATGGATCGTTTGTGTGGACAGGCGTGAATAATGCAACCCATTATTTGCTGGAAGTGTACACTCCTGCGATGACCCAGTTGTATCGTAAGTGGTATACATCGGCGCAAACGGGATGCGCAAGCGGCACAAACTGTTCGCTTACTCCGTCCGACCTGAGCCTCTCCAATGGCAATTATCAATGGCGCGTGCTGGATTATGGCGCGTATGGTTACGGCATCTGGACCCATTTCAAGAGTTTCGCACTCAATGCCAACTGTTACACCCTGACCATCAATGAAAACCCCGCGGGCAGTGGAACAGTGACCACCCCGACGCAAACCTGCTCGGGCGGCTATCTGGCAGGGACGGTGGTGCAACTGACGGCAGTACCCGGCAGCGGATATGTCTTTTCGAGTTGGAGCGGGGACGCCAGTGGAACGACCAATCCGGTTTCCGTCACGATGGATGCGAATAAGAGCGTCACCGCCAATATGCGCGGCAATACGCCGATCTCCCCTTCCGGCACGCTGACCGGTTGGGACAAATCTTTCACGTGGACGGGTTTGAGCGATGCGACCCACTACCTATTGGAAGTGCAGACCTCCGGCGGCACTCAGGTCTTCCGAAAATGGTATACCTCTTCCCAAACCGGATGCCCCGGCGCCACCGCCTGTTCCGTCACGCCGACCGATCTGAGCCTGGCAAACGGTGACTATCAATGGCGCGTGCTGGATTACGGCGCCTATGGCTATGGGATCAATTCGGCGTTCAAGACCTTTACCTTGAACACAGCCTGTTATACGCTGACCACGAACGTCAACCCGGCGGGCAGCGGGACGGTAACTGCCCCGGCGCAGAGTTGTCCGGGCGGTTATATTGCGGGATCCGTTGTGCAGTTGACGGCTGTAGCAGGTACCGGGTATGGGTTCTCCAGCTGGAGCGGGGATGGCAGCGGGACGGCGAATCCGCTCAATGTCACGATGGATGCGAATAAGAGCGTCACCGCCAATATGCGCGGCAATACGCCGATCTCCCCTTCCGGCACGCTGACCAGTTGGAACAACACCTATACCTGGACGGGTTTGAGCGATGCAACCTGGTACCTGCTCGAAGTGCAAACCTCCGGCGGTACGCAGGTGCATCGCAAATGGTACACCAGCGCGCAGGCGGGATGCTCCGGTGGGACGGCTTGTTCGATCACGCCTTCCGAGACGGCATACCTGCCGAATGGCGATTACAAATGGCGGGTGATGGATTATGGCGCCTATGGGTACGGTCTCAATTCGGCGTTCAAGACCTTCACACTGAATGTGACCCCGGTTTGCGGAAGCGTTATTTATGTGGACGTTGACTCGACCGCTTCATCTCCGGACGGGTGCAGTTGGGGCACCGCTTTCCCCAATTTGCAGGATGCGTTGGCGGCTGCCACCAGCGGCAAACAGATTTGGGTGGCAAATGGCACTTATTATCCTGATCGCGGCGGCGGTAAAACACTGGGGGACAGGAATGCCAGTTTTGTACTCAAGGCAGGTGTAGCGATCTATGGCGGATTTACGGGGAACGAAGGCAGCCTTGTCATGCGCAATTCGAATCCTGCCACGAATGGAACGGTCTTGAGCGGCGATATTGGAACACCCAACGTGGCGGCAGACAATTCTTATCAGGTAGTACAAGGAAGTAATCTTTCCGCCTCGACAGTGTTGGATGGATTTACCATCACGCGCGGCAATTCGAATGGTAGTTCCGGTCATGGCGGAGGCATTTATCTGACTTCCAGCAGTCCGACTCTTGCCAACCTGATTATTACCAATAACCTTGCCATTTCGAACGGCGGCGGGATGTATGTGATCTCCACCAACACGCTGCCGGAACCCTCCTACAGCAGACCTTCCCTTACGGATGTGACCTTCAGCAGCAATACCGCAGCGCGCGGCGGCGGCTTGTACACCCAGAACGCAAGCCCGACGTTGACCCGCGTGGTCTTCAGCAATAATACTGCCACGAGCGGGGCGGGCGGGGGGATGAACAACCAGACGTTGACTCTTTCCGACGCGCCCAGCCTGCCATCCCTCACCGATGTAACGTTCAACAATAACACCGCCAACGGTGGCGGCGGGATGTATAACAGTAACGCCAGTAGTATTTTGAATCGCGTGACGTTCTATGGCAATGTTGCCAACCGTCGCGGCGGCGGCATGTTGAACGAAAACGCCAACCCGACGCTTACGAATGTAACTTTTTACGGGAACATCTCAAACGAAAGCGTGGGCGGCGTGCCCTGGGGCGGCGGCGGGATGATGAACGTGACCAGCAGCCCGACTCTGAACAACGTGACCTTCAGCGGCAACAACAGCCTGAACGGTTCCGGCACGGCGGGCGGGGATGCCATCCGCAATGCTGTAAATAGCAGCCCGGTGATTATGAACAGCATCTTCTGGGGTGATATCAATGATGAGATCACCAGCGATGGGACCGGTACGACGACCCTCTCGTACAGCGTGGTGCAGGGAGGGTTTGCGGGCGGCTCGAACATTATCACGACAAATCCCAACCTGGGGGCGCTGGCAAGCAACGGCGGCTTCACACAGACGATGGCTCTGGGCGCGGGCAGTTCCGCTTTGGATGTGGGAAATAATTCGGTATGTGCGACCAGCGACCAGCGCGGTGTGACGCGTCCGCAGGGGTTGGTGTGCGACGCCGGGGCGTACGAATTGGACGTCGTGCTGCTGATCGCCCCGTCGGGAACGCTAGGAAGTTGGAACAATACCTTCAGTTGGACGGGTCAGAGCGACGCGACCCATTATCTCCTGGAAGTGTACACAGCGGACGGTACGGTGATGGTCTTCCGTAAGTGGTATATGACAACACAGACAAATTGCTCGGGCGGCACAGCTTGTTCGATCTCCCCGCCGGAGACCACGGGCTTGAGCGGTAGTTACAAGTGGCGCATCCTAGACTATGGCTCTTACGGCTACGGCACGTGGACATCCTTTTTGAATTTTAGCGTTCCATAAGGCAGGTTTGATTGCTTGTGAACAGACCTTCCGGTGTTGGACAGTATCCGGAAGGTCTGTTGAGTGCATATTTCATGTGAAGTGAAGCGCGCCCGCCCACAGGCTCGACCCCAGTAACTAATGTACGAACTCATCGTCATGTGTTCGTATTTTTTTGTAATTGAAGTCATTTCTTTGTACATTTTTATCACTGGGTGCATATTTTTTCACGACCCCATACCCCTTAACATGGCAAAACTGTGACGGAGGCGCTTCATGCCGAACGAAACCCGCAACCCCAATGAAACCTTTATCATCCTGACCGTGCGCGAGGTGGCGGAGTACCTGCGGCTGAGCCAGGCAAAGGTCTACCGACTGGCAAAGCAGGGGAACCTGCCGGTCTTTCGTATTGGCAAGTCATGGCGCTTCCGCAAGGACCTGCTGGATGAGTGGCTGGTGAAACAATCTACCATGAAAGTAGCACAGGATTGAAAGCGGCTTTTCTCGAACGGGCGCCGGTATTGTTTTGCGTATAGACAGACGCAAGGACAACCGTCAGAAACGACCGATTGGATGGTCACAGAAGGCGGCATAGAACATGAAATGGATTCACATGCAGGGATGCATGTCGAGAGGGCGGAGCGCGTGAATCCGCCGAAGAGAGCGTTTTAAAGTCGGTCATTTTTTATCATCGCAAGGGGCGTAGGATGCGCTCTCTTGCGCATCAAATGAATTTGGAGTATCAAGATTGAGCATGGGAAGTTCGACGGGAGTTCGGGTACTGTTCACGGGGCAGTACTGGCCCGGCGCAAACAGTTTGTATATTGCGCGCGCTTTTGAACGTTGCGGCGCGATCGTCCGCTTTTTGAACGAGACCGCGCTCTTCCCGGCCTGGGAAACGAAACGTGGACGCATTGCCCGACGTTTGTTGACTCCCTTGATCGAGGCGGAGTGGAACCGCCAGTTGCTGGCTTTGGTACATACATTTCAGCCCGACCTGGTGTACATAACGAACGCCCATTTTTGCTGGCGACGCACTTTGGAAGCCATCCGTGCAAAGAACATCCCTGTGATGTGTTTTTATCATGACGTGAAATGGGTGAATCGAGAGGGGAGCCGGTTTTCAAAAGTCATTGATCGTTTTGATCTTGTGGCAACCACACGGCATTGGCACGAAGCGGAATTCAAAGCCGCAGGCGCCAGGAATGTAAAAGTTGTCAGGTTTGGTTATGAACCATCTGTGCATCGCCCGCTGCAATTGGAGGAAAAAGCAATGAAACGATATGGCGCCGATGTGACCTTCATTGGAACAATGGAATTGCATCGCAGGATGGATTTGCAAACACTACTTTCTCGTGAATTTCCTTATCAGTTTCGCTTATGGGGAAATTCATGGGAGAACATTCCATTGGTTTCAGCATATTGGCAGGGACGCGATGTGCATGAGCAGGAAATCCCTGTCATTTATGCTGCGAGCAAAGTAGCCCTGCATTGGGTGGGGTGGGAGCCGCATGGCAGCGACAAGGAACTACAAAAAGGCGACCAGCATAACAGTCGCACATTCCAAATCGCCGCTTGCGGCGGCGCGCTGATGCTGGCGCAGCGCACGGAGGAACACATTCGGCTTTTTGAGGAAGATAAAGAAGCTGTCTTTTTTGACGATGTAACAGAGTTGCGGGAGAAACTGGATTACTGGCTTGCTCCGCACAATGATGTGAAACGTAAGAAAGTGGCGCAGGCTGCGCGTGAGCGTTGCTTGAACGAAGATTATTCATGGATGTCGGTTACTCGTTTGTTCCTGGAATTCTTTGGTTTTCCATGCGTGTCTAGCCGCACTGACGACAAAACATGAAAAATTTGAAGATTGTAGCCTCTCACCCCGTCCAATATCATGCTCCGTTCTTCAAGGCGTTGACGGATTCCGGACTCGATATTGAGGTGGGGTACTATCACGCGGGGACGGCGGGACGAAAGGGATACGATCCGGATTTCGGCAGAGATATTCAGTGGGATATAGACTTGCTTGCAGGGTACCCGTATCGGATTTTTCTGAATGAAACCGGCGTGTATTCAAAGTCGGAACAGATCCGCATCTTCATGCCAATGTTCGGTTGGGCGCTTCAGGATCGCTCGCCCCTTCTGTTGATGGGCTGGTTCGTAGAGATTATCTGGTTGATCTGGTTTCTGGCAATCCTCTTCCGGGTTCCCATCCTCTTGTTATGTGAGATGACGCCCGGCAGTTATGCGGCGATCCCAAAGCCGGCATGGCGCATCGGACTCCTGCGTTGGCTGGTCCGCCACACGGATGCCGGGTTGTTCATTGGATCGCAGAGCCGTCGAGTTCTCACCGCTTTAGGGTTGACGGATGAACGTCTTTTCCCGACGCCTTATAGTGTGGATAACGAACGGTTCGCCTCCGCCGCTGACTTGCTAAAGCCGCAAAGGGCACGGCTATGCCGGGAATACGGACTGGATGAAGGCCTGCCAACATTTCTGTTTTGTGGGAAGTTGATTCCCAAAAAACATCCGCTCGAGTTGCTGGAGGCTTATCATTCCGCTGGATTGGGAAGAAAGGCACAGTTGGTCTTTGTAGGCGAGGGAGTACTGCGCGCCCGTCTTGAAGCCAGGGTCAGGGAATTGGGATTGGCGCACGTCCGCTTTCTCGGTTTTTTGAATCAATCTCAAATGCCGCTGGCGTATGTGTTGGGTCATGTCCTCTGTCTCTTCTCGGAACCTACCGAGACTTGGGGGTTGGTCGTCAACGAAGCCATGGCATGCGGGCGCCCTGTCATCGTAAGTGACGCAACGGGGTGCGCGGTGGACCTGGTTGGAAAGGAAAATGGATGGATCGTTCCACTGCACGATCAGAATGTTTTGGTCGAAACCTTGAAACATGCTTATGAGAGCCGGGAATTCTGGGAGCAAATGGGGAACGCCGGGCGGGAAAAAATATCACGCCATACTTTTGCACACATGGTAGAAGGAGTCCGGGCGGCGCTCGATACAGTCAAGGATTCGAGGGGTAGAAAATGAATTTGGAGAGAAATACTTTGCAAACTGGAATTCCGATTGATTTCAATACGCGCACCACCTGCCGTGGATGCGGGTCGGGTAACCTGCGCCTGTTAATTGACTATGGCATGATGCCCCTGGCGGGCGGGTTTATGAAGCCCGAAGAAGTGTCAACCCTGAACATTGCCTACCCATTACGGTTGGTGCGATGCGTGGATTGTACTTTGATGCAGGTGTGGGACACGGTGCCGCCGGAGAAGATCTTTAGCCAGTATTCCTATGCTTCCAGCACCACGCGCACGCTGATCGAGCATTTCGCGAAAATGGGACCGGAGATCGTCGAGGCGTTTTCGGCGCGCGGCAGGCTGGTAGTGGAGTTCGGCTGTAACGATGGAGTCCTGATGCGCCCGCTCATCCAGGCGGGGGCAAGAGCGGTGGGTGTGGATCCTTCGGACGTCGCCCGCCGTGCCAGCGAGGAGCAGGGGTGGGCGCTCCTTCAGGCGTATTTCAACGAGACCATTGCCGGGCAGATACGCTCCCAATATGGGCAGGCGCGGATCGTGGTCGGAAATAACGTCTTCGCGCACGTGGACGATATCCACGCCATCGTTCGCGGGGTTACGACCCTGCTCGAACCGGAGGGCGTCTTCATATTCGAAGTCCATTATCAGGGCGACCTGATCGAGACCGTCCAGTTCGACACGGTCTATCATGAGCATATCTGTTATTACTCGCTTGCCGCACTGGTGAAACTGCTCGCCCGGCACGATCTCAAAATAATTGACGTCAGGCGCATTTCCATCCATGCCGGTTCCGTGCGGGTCATCGCCGCACGGGCGTCTTCGTCCCGTCAGGCGTCACCGCAGGTTATTGAAATGCTGGAGATGGAAAAGAGGCTGGATGTGGACCGTTTCGTGCGGCAGGTGTATGCCCGCCGCGTCAGTATGAAAAAACTGATCGGCGACCTGCGAAGAGCCGGCCGGCGGGTGGTGGCTTATGGCGCAGCCGGGCGGATGACCATCATGCTGAATTACTGCGAACTGGGGGCAGACCTGATCGAGTATGTCCTCGATATGTCGCCCCTGCGCTATGGAAAGATCGTGCCGGGCGTGTTGATTCCCATCGTGCCTCCCCAGGTGTTCTACGATGATTTCCCCGATTATGCGGTCATGACCGCCTGGAATTACGAATCGGAGATCGTGGCAAAGGAACAGACGTTCCTGCAACGAGGCGGTCGTTTCATCGTTCCGCTTCCCGAGATTCGGATCGTGGGGGAGGTTTGATGTGACGGCTCCCATTCTGAAGCCATTGCCGGAAAATATCCAAAGACCGCTGGTAAGTGTGGTGATGCCGGCCTATAACCGGGCGGAATTTCTCCGGCAATCCGCTCGAATGATCCTGGACCAAACCCTGCAGGAACTGGAACTGATCATCTGTGACGACCATTCGACGGACACAACGCCGGATACAGCCGGCGAACTTGCTTCAAAGGATGAACGGGTGCGGTATATCCGTCCGCCGGAAAAAGGCGGGATCACCGGTGCCTTGAATGCGGGGATCGCTCTTTCGAGGGGAAAATATATCCAGATTTGTCACGACCATGACATCTACATGCCGACCCTGACGGAAAAAATGGCAGGCGTGATGGAGCGCAATCCGTCTGTTGTTTTCGTGCACCCCGGCAGACAGGGATGCGATTACCTGGGAAACCCCCTGCCGCAATCGTATTTTGTCTGCGGGTATCCGGAAGTCAGCGATGGGAGGATGTGGCGGCGCAGGATGCTTTCACGCCTCGCCAGCCCTGTGACTGGGTTGAGCATGATTCGCCGATCGGCCCTGGAGACGGTCGGCCTCTTCGACCCGGAGTTCGGCGCATGCAGCGACATTGACATGTGGATGCGCCTGTGCGCCATTGGGGATGTTGGCTACGTAAATGAGCTGTTGTTATACGTACGCGGGCGCGAGCCAGGACACGCCTACGCTGGCATGAACTGGGACATCACCGACCAGGTGATTCGCACGCACCGCAAGCATTTGCCGCTGGCGTATCAGGGTTGGCAATATGTTTTTTGGAAGATCCGGCGTGAAACCGAGATTGAAATTTCCCTGTTGATGAATTATCTCAATAGTATTCGGCACGGCTGGAAAGATGCTGTAAGGAATGGGAACCGGTACTTATCATCCCGCGGCGGAATTTTTTCCAGGTTTGCAGCCATACTTACCAGTCCTTTCCTATAAAGATTTTTTGAGATGATAAGACGCTTGCTATCAGGTTTTGGGTTATCGGGCACAATTTTGCTTGTCACGATGACGGCGCAAATCATTATGGTTCCTCTCCTGTTGAAATACTGGGGAACCGTGGTATACGGCGAATGGCTTGTACTGACCAATCTGGCATCCAGCTTGTCCATATTAAATCTTGGGGTGCAATCCTATGTTTGTAATCTTCTCATAGCCTCTTATGTGAAAGGTGACATTGAGAAGGGCTCTCGATTGTTGCAATCTGCCCTGTTCCTGTATATCCTGTTTGCAGGTCTGGCTTTATTGGTTGTGCTGGTATTGGGGCTTTCTCCAAATTTGTTATCCTGGATGAAAATCAATCAGATTTCGGAGTCACACGGCCGCATGATACTGATTATTTTTGGCACGATGGCAACTTACTCCATTTTTGGCGGGCTGCTACTCAGTTTGTTTCAGGTCACAAGGCAAATGCCGCGGCAATTAACGTATGGATTGTTCGAGCGGACGATTATTTTGTATATTCCCGTGCTTGTTGCAATACTCGGCGGCGGGCCGGTCCATGCGGCAGTTGCGGTCGCAGTGTCCATGACGGTGCTGGTCGTGATCGAACTGCGCGACGTGCGGAAACGTTCCCCGTTTACGATTGGACTGGCAAAAGCCGAATGGACGTTGGCGGCCTCGTTCATCAAACCCGGGTTGACCTTCTTTGCTGTTTCACTGGCGGGAACCATGGTTTCGATGGGCATGACACTGGCGTTGTCCAACCGCGCCGGCGGTTTGGTGGTGGCTCTTTTTTCCACATCCCTCCTGTTGGTCAATTTTGTGCGGACAATCGTGCAACAGGGCATGAACGTCCTATGGCCCGAGATCACCGGCGCGGCGGCATTGCAGGACGACCCGGGACGGTTATCCCGTTGGTATCTTCTCATCCTCAAGTTGGCAAGCGCTTTCATGCTGGCTTGCGCGGTGGGTATATCCCTCCTGGGAGGGGATGTCCTGACGGCATGGACGGCTGGAAGGTTGGATGTTGACCCGTTCCTTATTCTCGTGCTTGCCGTCTACCTTGCCATGCATGCCCCCGTGTTGGTCGGTTCTGTCTTTGGTCTTGCCCTCAACCGTCAGGCGGACCTGATGAAGGTGCAGGTGACCTCAGGCGTGATCACCCTGGGTTCCGGGGTTTTCCTGGTCTCCGCGTATCAAGCGGCGGGGGCGGCAATGGCGCTCATTTTGGGGCAGGCGGTCGTGATGGCGTGGATCTACAAACTTGCGTGTCGTTGGGTCGGGGCGCCATGGGATGAGTTCCGCATGACCACCCTTCCGCGTTTGATCACAGGAAGCCTTTTCCTCCTTTTGCTTGCAGGCTTTCTCTCGACCAGTCCCATTGGGCTGTGGGGCAGGACGCTTTCTTCCTGTTTCCTCGTCCTGGTCGTTGCGGCGATGTTTTGGCGCTTTTGGCTCTCCTCATCTGAAAGGAACTTATTGCAGACCAGATTGTCTGGATTAAAATTAAGGATGGATGGAATTGGATAATGACTCGAATGAACTCACAGGATGAATCTTGTGTTGCGTGATGGAACAGTTCAATTGCCCGCACAAAGGGCGCATTCACGGACGCAGAGTCCGCTTTTGATGGACGAAGCGGCTCGTCCCGTCTCCGGCAGGGTCTGGCTTCTTTTGTTTTTCGTCTCGCTTACGACGTTTACAGGCTTCTTCATTCTCGATCCCGACCCCAGTCTCCTGCTTTCTGGATGCGTGGCGGTAAACGCGGCGATCCTGGGTTGGGCAATGCTCCGCCTGTACCAATTGGACCTTCTGCTCAGCCCGATGATGCTGCTCTTTGTGGGTCCCACCATGTTCATGTATTACACATGGGGGAACCTGGGCGCCCGCATTACCGGGGAGGCGCGCTACGTCGCGCACTTCGATACCCTGGAGTATTACCCGCTGACAGCCCTGCTCAGCGCCATCGGGCTGATCTTGTATTGCCTAGTTGTTTTCGGTATCTTCCGTAAGACCCTTCGGCGTCCTGTCGTTCGATTCCAGGATCTGTATTGGGAACCCGGTCAGGTTCTTGGCGCGATGTCTCTGGTCGCGGTCATATTCGTATACCTTTCGTTGAAGTACAGTTTTGTGAGCGGGTATTTTCGCGGCGCGGAGAGCGACTTCGACCGTTGGCTGATCGCGACGGTGAATTCATTTGTCACATTGGTCGCTGTGATTAGCGTCTCCGTGCTTGCCAGAGAAGGGAAAAAACGCGGCCGGATGCTGGCGTTTTTGGGCGTGGCGTTCTCGTTGATACTCTCCATCGGTTTGCGTTCCCGCACCTTTATGCTGATCAACCTGGTCATCATGGCTTTATGCTGGATCACATTGAAACCCAGACAACCCAAATTGACTTTCTTCCTCGTGTTGGGGCTGGTGGGGAGCGCTGTGTTTGGATTGGGAACAGCGGTCAAGTCGCTGCAGGGCGGGAACACAACGATTGCGGAGAACCTGTCCCTGTTCTCGTCCATCGATTCGTCCGGACTTGTTACCGCGGCGGTGAGGAGCCTGGATTTAGATCGTCAATATCGCACAGCCGGTTTCGAACTGCCCTCCGCGCTGTTGCGGTGCCGGGAGTATGGGGCGGCGCCTGCTTACGGCGAAGGCATGATCGGAGCCCTCCTTCAGGGATTGCCATCGTTTCTGCGCCCATCTGGGAATTACACCGAACGCGGCAGTATCCTGTTTCACTACGCACGGTATTGTTTTTTCTATGGTGACTCAATTTCGATTCCACTGGCAAGCGGCATTGCAGACTGGGGTTTGCCTGGCGTGTCCATCTATATCTTGATGGGCATATTCAGCATCCTGCTTTGGAAGTTAACTCAACGTTCGCCCCGACTGTATCTGGCGTTTTTGCTCGTTCCCCTGCTTCCCGATCAACTGTTTTGGTCAACGATAGCGCACTATGCAAAAGTTATGACCTTTCTTTGGATATTCTTATGGGTTGCCGGGAGATGGTGCATGCCGCGCTGGTCCCCGCCCTCGGACTCGGACCCTCAGGTGAACGCATAGGATGGCTATTCCGTCATCCATGAAAACCTGTCTTCTTCTCCTCACCGGCGCCTTCGACTCCGATGGGGGCATTGCAGCGCTCAACCGGCTGACCATTGCCGCGCTTGCCGAACGCTATGCGCTTGAGATATTCACCCTCACCGAGAACGAGCCAAAACTTGACCAACAGTATTTCCCGCAGGGATGTTCCGTTCGCATGCGCGCCTTTGCAGGGAATAAACTGAACTTTGTTTTTTCGGCATGGCGCGCCGTGCTATCCCGCAACTACGACCTCATCCTTGTGGATCACGTCAACCTGGCTTCGGCGCTTGCCCCCCTGCGCTGGCTGGGTCTTGCCGGGTACACCGTCTGGCTGTGCGGCATGGAGGTCTTCCCGCCGCGCCCCGATTTCGAAGGCAGGCTGGGGTTGAAGAACGCCTCCCGCCGCCTCGCCATTTCAGCGTACACCCGGCAAAGCGTGGCGGATCGCTTCCCGGGCTTGTCTATCGAAGTCTGCGACCTGGCTCTTGATCCATGGCGGCACACGTCTTTGGAAGAAAAGGCAGAGGCGTTGGAATTGGCTTCTTTGGACGGAACCCGCCTCCGTCTGGACCGACGCGTGATTCTACACGTCGGGCGGATGTCTACCCTCGAGCGCTTCAAAGGGCAGGAAGTCCTGATTGACGCCTTCCCGCTGATCCATGCAAAATACCCGGATGCCCAACTGGTTCTGGCAGGCAAAGGCGACGATTTCGAACGATTGCGAACGCGCGCTCGATCACTGCCCGCTGAACTGCATCGGAACATCTTCATGCCCGGCTTTGTAACAGAGGACATGCTTGAACGCCTTTACCGCCGCTGTGCGTTGTTTGCCATGCCCAGCATTGGTGAAGGCTTTGGGCTGGTCTATCTCGAAGCGATGAGCCGCGGCAAACCATGCATTGGCGCCCGCGCCGACGCTACCCCCTGCGTCATCCGCGACGGCGAAACAGGCTTGCTGGTGGATGACGCCCGTTCGCCCGCACAGGTGGCGGAGGCGGTCTTGTGGCTGTTCGACCACCCCGAAGAAGCGCAGCGTATGGGGCGCGCCGGTTATGATCTCGTTCAGTCCTATTATTTGTTTCCGCATTTCAAGCAACGGTTTTGGAAGGCATTGAGCGTTGGTTGAGCCGTCCGAAGGGTATATCGTCCCCCCGCCTGCTCGAGCCGCGTAATCATTTCATGCGAATCCTCTACATCTCCAGTTACTACAAACCCGCTTACGTGTATGGCGGACCCGCCAAAAGCATCTCATCCATGTGCGAGGCATTGGCGCGGCAGGGCGCGCACGTCACTGTGCTGACGACGAATGCCAACGGCGGCAAAACGTTGGATGTCCCCCTCGAGCAGCCTGTGGACGTGAACGGCGTGACGGTTCATTACTACCCGCTTTCCGGCGTCCTGCCCCGTACCTTCTTTCACTCTCCAGCCCTGGCGCGCGCCTGTGAGAGCATGGTCAAAATGCATGATATTGTTGTGCTGGAAACTTTTTTCACCCATCCCACCGGTCCCGCTGTGAAAGCCTGCCGCAAATGGGATAGACCTTACATTATCCCGCCGCGTGGACAGTTGCTGCCCTGGGCGTTGAAACAGAAACCGTTCAAAAAGCGGGTGTTTTTGGCGCTTGCCGGAAGAAGGCAATTAAATCATGCGGCTGCTTTGCACTGCACCGACTTTGTGGAACTTGAGGCAGTGCAACGTCTGAAGTTGAAAGCGCCCCCCTTCGTTGTCCCGAATGGGATCGAGACTTCGCAGTGGCAAAGCCTCCCGCCGCGCGGGCTGCTTCGGGGCAGGTTGGGAATCCCCGATACCGCTCCCATCCTGTTGATGCTCGGTCGCCTGCACCGTGTGAAGAATCCCGAACTGGCAGTGGAAATGCTCGGCATGTTGGCACGGAAGGATGTGCATCTGGTCTTTGCGGGACCGGATGAGGAGGAAGGGCAGTCCCGTTTACAGGCGCGCGCCTCTGTCCTCGGCTGTGCCAACCGTGTGCATTTCACCGGCTTGCTGAGCGGCTTGTACCTGCTTCAGGCAATGGCAGATGCCGATTTGTTCCTTATGACTTCGCTTATGGAAAGTTTTGGCATGGCGGCGGTCGAAGCGATGGCGTGCGGCGTGCCTGTTTTGCTTTCGGAGCATGTGCCGGTGGGCAGGTGGGTGGACGCGGCGGGAGCCGGCAGGCAGGTTCCCTGCCGGGCAGAGGCGTTTGCAACAGCCTGTGAAGAAATGCTGAGTGATCGTGCACGGCTTAAACAAATGGGAATGCGGGCGCAGGGATTGGCGTTCCAGCGTTTTGACATCAATAGGGTGGCGCGGCAGATGCTTGCCCAGTTTCAGGCAATCCTGTCACAGGGGAAGCCGCTGCTGGATTTGCAGGGAGCACAGGCATGACATCCCTATTCCGGGAGTGGCGCGAGACGCCCTGGAAGTTGAGCAACAACCTGCTCCGTTTGCTCGTTCATCCCTGGGCGAGGCTGCTGTTTTTTATGAATGATATTCCCTGGCGGCACGGCTGGCGGTTCTATGGCTTGCCCATCGTCCAAAAGCATCGCGGCAGTGTCATGCGTTTTGGCTCGGGTCTGCAATTGCGTTCGACGGCGCGTTCCAATCCGTTGGGAGCCAGTCACCCCGTTATTTTGTGCACGTGGCGCGCAAATGCACTCTTGCAAATCGGGGAGAACTTTGCCATGACCGGCGGAAGCATCATTGCCGCCGAAAAGATCATCATTGGCAACAATGTCAATGTAGGGGCGAATACGATCATCATGGATACCGACTTCCACCCGCTGGAGGCGGAAGCACGGCGATTGAATTCTGCACCCGCAAAGACCGCTCCCGTATTCATTGAAGACGATGTCTTTATTGGCATGCACTGTCTGATCCTGAAGGGTGTGACGCTTGGGCAGGGGAGCGTGATCGGCGCAGGTAGTGTGGTTACGAAGGATGTTCCGCCATACACCGTCGTTGCCGGCAATCCCGTTCGTTTTATCGGAAACATTTTTTGAAACTCCTCGTCGTCACCCCTTATTACACTCCCGATCTCGGTCCCAGCGCGCCGATGTTTGCATTGCTCTGTGAAGAACTGGCGCGGCGCGGGCACGAAGTCGTAGTTTTGTGTGCTGTCCCGCACTTCCCGAGCGGATATGTCGCGGCTGACTATCGAAGAGGTGCCTGGCGCTGGAGTGTGGAAAATGGGGTGCGGGTTTGCCGCGTGCGTGTGCCGAGCGGTGACCGCACAAACCTGTTCCACCGCCTGTGGGTTTTCGGGGTGTATCAGGCTCTGGTTGTGCTGGCAGGTTTCGGGGTCCGGTATGAAGCGGCGCTGGTCACCAATCCTGCTCTCGAAACGTTTTTGCCGTTCGTCTTCTTCTGCCGGCTGAGACGCAAACCCTGTCTCTATGCAGTGTGGGATGTGTATCCGGAGGTCGGTGTGCGCATGGGATTGTTCAGAAGCCCGTTGCTCATTCGACTGGTGGGCATGCTCGAAGACTTTTGCCTGAGACGCGCCTCCCGCATACAGGTTTTGAGCGCCGGATTTCTTTCGGATCTTGCCTCGCATGGGCTTGTTCCTGATCAAATGGCTGTGATTCCCCCATGGCTGGATACTGCCCTCATCCGACCGCTTCCGCGCCGCAACTCTTTTTCGCACGATCATGCGCTGGACGACCGTTTTGTGGTTTTGTATGCGGGCAACATCGGTCTTTCACAAGGCTTGGAGACGGTTTTGCAAACCGCAGACCTGCTGAAAGAGTACGGAGACATCCTGTTTTTGTTTGTGGGAGAGGGCGCGGGCAGGGCGGGGTTGGAGAAACAGGCGCGTGAGATGCTGAACGTACGTTTCCTGGCGCATCAGCCGCGTGAATGCCTGCCCGAACTGCTTGCCAGCGCCGATGTTTCTCTGGTGGTCATGAAGAAGGGAATGGGTTCGGCATCCCTGCCCTCGAAACTGTTTTCCATTTTTGCCTCCGGGAGGCCCGTGCTGGCAAGCGTGGATGAGGACAGCGATGCGTGGAAGTTGGTGTGCGGCTCGCAGGCGGGGCTGTGTGTGCTGCCTGCCAACCCGCAGCGTTTGGCAGAGGCGATTCTGTCTCTGCGCAACGACCCTGCCTGCCGTGAGGCGATGGGAAAAAAGGGGCGCGCATGGGCGGAGCAGCATCATTCGCCGCAATCGGCGTCGGCTGGGTTTGAAAGGATTTTTCTGGAGATGATGAACCTGGAATGAAATTCGAATATGTTGACTGCCCCGTTTGTGGTCCTTCTCGAACCCGCATCTGGCTGAAGGAGAAAAGCGGCGCCCGTTATGTGCGCTGCCTGGATTGCGACACGGTGTATGCCTCGCCTCGTTTCCCTCGGGAAGTCCGTCATTCCAATGGAGATACGGTGTGGGACTATACCCCTGAATTACTGGCGCGTGAGTCGCTCCGCCTGCCTGCCTTGAAGCAGGAGGCGGATTACATTCAACGGCATTCGCCCGGCGGCAGGTTATTGGATGTGGGATGCAGCAGCGGCGATCTCTTCCGCTTTTTTGCCCCCTCCTCATGGGAGAGGTACGGTGTCGAGTTGTCTGCCACAGCCGCTGAGTATGCCTCCCGAACGTATGATGCCCGTGTTGTTCCCGGTACGCTGCGCTCTGCTCAATTCCCCGATGGTTATTTCGACCTGGTGACGATGCTGGATATGTTGTATCTGGTGGATGATCCGCGCGCAGAAATGGACGAGGTAAAACGCATTCTGAGCCCGAAGGGAATCGTGGCAATCGAAATTGCCGGACAGGCGTACATGTTCCTGCGCAGCCGGGGAGCGGTGGCGTTGTTGATGGAACGCCGCTGGTGCCGCCTCACTCCTGATACGCATTTGTACTGGTTCACTCCTGCAGGGTTACAGCGCCTGCTCGAAAACAGCGGTCTCCGTCCCTTTGCGTGGTATGTTGCTTCGAGTCCGGTTCGCCCCAACCCTGTGAGCCATTGGGTTGCTTCCGCCTACTATCGTGTGTATTCGTCGCTTGCGGGCAGGTCACTTTCCATGCTAAATTGGGCTCCCCGCTATCTTTGTCTTGCCGGTGCGCCGGGAGCCCAGCCATGACGCCCGAAGTTTTTGCGGAATGGTTTCGCCGCCAGGGGCATCGCGTATTGCGCACGGCAAGCAGTTACTGGGCGGAGGCAGGTCCGCGTACCTTCCAAGCCTTTCCATACCACTGGCTGATTGTGCCTACACAGACTGAGCTCGATCATTTGCTGCGGGAACATTCCGCCATTGGGCTGCGATATTCCACGCCGTGGGAAGGTGCATCGGGAGCCGCCAGTTATCATGTGGTATTCATGGAGCGGGAATATCCTCTGTCCATTCTGCCGCAAAAGACCCGTCCCGATGTGCGCCGCACCTTGCAGCGCGGAGCCGTTGAGCAAATCTCTTTCCCGCGTCTGGCGCGCGATGGGTGGAAATTGCGCGCAGATACCTTGAAGCGGCAGGGACGGGAAGGCGCTGAAAGCCGCGAATGGTGGGAGCGACTTTGCATGAGCGCCGAAGGGTTACCGGGCTTCGAGGCGTGGGCGGTTGTGGTGGAGGGTCAACTGACTGCCGCCTTGATTGCCTTTCTGTATGAAGATTGCTGCAATGTGCTGTATCAACAAAGCCGCACCGAATACCTGTCTTTGGGTGTGAATAATGCCTTGACCTATGTTTTCACCCGAGAAGTCTTAAGCCGACAAAACCCTCCCTGGATATTTTATGGCTTGCATTCCCTCGATGCCCCCCCCACTGTGGACGAATTCAAGTTCCACATGCGTTATACTGCCAAACCTGTGCGGCAGAGGGTGGTCTTTCACCCGTGGCTGCGCCCGTTGATGAACCCGCTCAGCCATGCGCTGCTCAAAGCGGGTTTGCGCCTGAAGCCTGAACAGCCGGCGCTTTCCAAAGCCGAAGGCATGCTGCGTTTTTATTTTCAGGAACGGCTGCCGCTCGAGCGACAGTCTCTGCCCCCGCCGCTGCAACCGAAGTGATTTTTTAAGAGGATTCGATCATCATGCAAAACACCCCTGTCTTCCAGCAATTACCCTTTTCTCTGCCCGGGTTATATGCCCGCTTCGAGAATCGAGTTTCCAACATCCTCAAACGACTGATGGATGTGACCGCCGCCGCGCTGGGATTGATCCTTCTCTCGCCTTTGTTTCTGGTGCTGGCAATTTTCATCAAGCGCGATTCGCCAGGTCCCGTTTTCTATTGGGGAAAGCGTGTCGGCAGGTTTGGGCGGGAATTTCGCATTCTCAAATTTCGCACCATGCGCGAAGAGCCAGCCAGCTATAACGGTCCGCCGGTTACGGGGCGGGACGACCCGCGTATCACACCCCTCGGGCAGTGGCTGCGAGACACCAAACTCAACGAACTGCCGCAGTTGTGGAATGTGCTGATTGGCGAGATGAGTCTTGTCGGTCCGCGCCCCGAAGCGCCGGAGATCGCCAAGACCTGGCCGCCATCCGTGCGGGACGAGATCCTGTCCATGCGCCCGGGCATCACCAGTCCCGCCAGCATTTCGTATCGGGATGAAGAAAAGCGCCTCCGCCCCGACCGTGTGATTGACGACTACCTCGAAAACATCCTGCCCGACAAACTCCGCCTGGATCAACTCTACGTCCGTCATCACAACCTGCTGACCGACATCGATACCCTGTTCTGGACGTTTGTCATTCTCATTCCGCGCTTCAGTGAGCAACAGATTTCAGAGGGGTGGCTCTTTGTGGGACCTCTTTCCCGCTTCACGCACCGCTATTTGAACTGGTTCATCATCGATTTTTTGGTTGCGCTCTTTTGCATTGGGTTGACCGGTACGCTCTGGCACATGAGCGGTCCGCTCAATCTGGGACTGGATCGCGCCATTTCCATGTCAATCATTCTTGCCTTCCTGTTTAGCGTTTTCAATATCCTCCTCGGCTTGAGATCGGTTTCATGGTCGCACCCCGCCGCCGAGGATGTCTTGAGGTTATTTTTATCCTCCGTTCTGGTTACGGCGGCGGTCATTGCATTGGAACTGGTATATCATCCATCCATATTTCCGCCTGCCCGTTTCCTCTCTGCGGCGGGGTTGTCTGTTCTGCTTGGTTTTGTTGCCGTGCGCTACCGCCTGCGTCTGGTTACAGGGCTTGCCAGCCGATGGATTGACCTCCGTAACAGCACCTTTGGCGCGCCGGAGCGCGTCCTGGTGGTCGGGGCGGGGGAGGGAAGCGAGTTCGCGGTATGGCTGTTGCAAAGGCGCGATTTCAAACGCATCTACAAGATCGTCGGCATCGTGGATGACGATCCCGCCAAGCAGGGGATGCGTTACGAAGGGTTGAAGGTATTGGGCTCCACCGCGGATATTCCGGAGCTGGTCACCCGGTACGACGTGGGTGTGATCTTTTACACGATTGCCCGCATCTCCCCGGAAGATAATCGCCGCATTCTTCATGTTTGTTACAAGACCGGTCTGCATGTTGTGATGCTTTCGGAGGTGCTCAACCTTCTGCACCGGCAGTTGACGCCGCCTGTGCCTGACAGCGCCTCACCCGCCGTTGATGCGTTTGCCGCGCAGCGAAAAGAAGATAAGGTTGCCGTATGAGCGGGTTTTGGCGCGGACGGCATGTACTGGTCACCGGGGCAGGCGGGTTTATTGGAAGCCATCTGGTCGAAGCGCTGCTTCGAGAAGGAGCGGAAGTGCGTGCTTTTGTGCGCTACACCTCGCGCAATGACCCGGGGCTGCTCAAACTGCTCGAGCCTGACGCCCTTGCCGGCATCGAGGTGGTGACCGGCGACCTGCGGGATGAACATGCCGTTTCTGACGCAGTCAAAGGCTGTGACCTGGTCTTTCACCTGGGGGCGCTGATTTCCATTCCTTATTCTTATGTTCACCCGGCGGAGGTGGCGTCGGTCAATTTTATGGGGACGCTCAACGTGCTGATGGCTTGCCGCGCCCAGGGCGTAAAGCGGCTGGTGCATACCTCCACCAGCGAAGTGTATGGCACGGCGCGGCAGACGCCGATCAATGAAAAACATCCCTTGCAGGGACAGTCGCCGTATGCTGCCAGCAAAATCGGCGCGGATAAATTGGTGGAAAGTTTCATCGCCGCATACAGCCTGTCTGCCGTGACGGTGCGCCCGTTCAACACCTTTGGACCACGCCAGTCGGCGCGGGCGGTCATTCCCACCATCATCACGCAGGCGCTGGCAAAAGATGAAGTTCAACTTGGCAGCCTGACCACGACGCGCGACTTCACGTTTGTCACAGATACGGTGAACGGCTTCCTGCGCGCGGCGGAAGCGCCCGGCGTGGAGGGCGAGGTCTTCAACCTGGGGACGGGGGAGGAGATTTCGATTGGCGACCTGGCGGAGCGGATCCTCCGTCAGATTGGCAGAAGCGTCAGAATAACAGAAGACAGGCGTCGGTTAAGACCGGAAGCGTCTGAAGTTCTTCGGTTGGTTTCCGATCATTCCCTCGCCGTCCAGCGCCTGGGATGGAAACCCTCGGTCACGCTCGACGAGGGACTGGTGCGCACCATCGAATGGATTCGCGGCAATCTGCATCGCTACAAAGCAGGTGCGTATGAGTTTTAAGAGAGACGTATGAAGGCGGTCATTCTGGCGGGGGGCAAAGGCACGCGCCTCTCGCCGTACACGAAAATTCTGCCCAAACCGCTCATGCCGATCGGCGATATGCCCATTCTGGAGGTGATGCTCAAGCAGATGAAACGCGCCGGCATTACCGATGTGGTGCTGACGGTGGGGCATCTTGCCAACCTGCTGCGCTCATTCTTCATGGACGGTCAACAGTGGGGGATGAACATCTCATACAGTTATGAAGAGAAACCGCTCGGCACGGCGGGTCCGCTTTCCCTGATTGACGGGCTGGATTCGACCTTTTTGGTGACCAACGGAGATGTGCTGACGACGCTGGATTTCCGCGAATTGATTGCGTTTCACAAGGCGCAGGGCAGCGCCGCCACCATTGCCGTCCACAAAAGGCGGGTCAAAATTGACCTCGGCGTGGTACAAAGCGACGGCGACAACCGCATCATCGGTTACATCGAGAAACCCATCTACGATTACACGGTCAGCATGGGGATCTATGTTTTCGAGCCGCAGGTCTTGAAATTCATCCCCCATAACCTGTATCTTGATTTCCCCGAACTCGTCTTGAAATTAATCGCCGCTGGCGAAAAAGTGGTCGGTTACCCCTTCGACGGGTATTGGATGGACCTGGGGCGCCCCGACGATTACGCCCAAGCCGCCGGAGATTTTGCCGTTATGCGCGAACAATTTTTACCCGAGGAGTAATTGTGGATTGGCTTGTGCCGCTTTCCGACATTGATTTTGGCGCTGAGGAGGAAGAAGCCGTTCAGCAGGTGGTGAAAAGCCGCTGGCTGACGATGGGCGCCGTGACACGAGAGTTCGAGGAGGAATTTGCCGCATACATCGGCGCGCGTCACGCCATTGCGGTGACGAATGCCACGGCGGCGCTGCATCTCGCTTGCGTGGCGGCAGGCTTGGGCCCGGGGGATGAGGCGGTTCTTCCCTCGCTGACATTTGTCGCCACCGCCAATGCAGTCCGCTACACTGGAGCCGTTCCTGTCTTCGCCGATATCGAAGGCGAAAACAGCCTAAATATATCCGTCCAGGAAATCGAAGACTGCATTACGCCGCGTACGCGCGCCATCCTGGTCATGCATTACGGCGGTTATGCCTGCGATATGCCCGCCATCCTTGCGCTGGCTGAAAGACACGGATTGATGGTCATTGAAGATGCGGCGCACGCGCTCGGTTCCGAACTGAATGGGCGCATGTTGGGCACGTGGGGAACGGTCGGTTGTTTCAGTTTCTTTTCCAACAAGAACATGACCACCGGCGAAGGCGGTATGCTGGTGACGAACGACGATCGCCTGGCGGACAGACTGCGTCTCTTGCGTTCGCACGGCATGACCAGCCTGACCTGGGATCGCCACAAGGGACACGCCTGGAGTTACGATGTGGTGGATTTGGGTTATAACTACCGTATTGATGAAATCCGTTCGGCATTGGGGCGTGTCCAATTGAGGAAACTTGCGCACAATAATCGGCTGCGCCGGGAAAAGACCGCGCTCTACCGCCATTTGCTCGAGGAGCAATGCCCGGAGACGCTTGTGCCTTTCGATAATCACCCCGGCGTCTCCGCCTGCCATCTCATGCCCATTCTGCTTCCGGATGACGCGTCCCGCGAGGAATTCATGCGCTCGATGAAAGAGCGGGGAATTCAAACCAGCATTCACTACCCGCCGGTTCATCTGTTCAGTGCTTATCGCGGCGTGCCCCTTCCGGTTCCCCAGAGCCTGGCATTTACAGAGATCATGGCGGCACGCGAAGTGTCTCTGCCGCTGTATCCGGCGCTTTCAGAAGCCTCGATCAGGCTGGTGGTCGAAGCCGTCCAGTCCTCTCTGGTTCGTATCGGGCGGGTAGCGCCCTTATGATGTTGATAATCTATTTCGTCAAAAATACACTTCTTGGGTACAATATGAAAGCTTAGGATCGCGCACCAGTATAATCCCTGTTGCAAGGTTCTTTAGGAGTTTCGGATGGAATTGAAAGACTATATTCGAACTATCAAGCATTGGCTTTGGCTGCTAATCCTGGGTGTGGTCCTGGGCGGAGCAGGAGGATATTTTGCGAGCGCTTACCAGACGCCGATCTATCAGGCATCCACGCGCGTGATGGTCATGCGCCCTCCGCAGGAAAGCGTGTCCGATTACACCTATCTGAGCGCCCAGCAGTTGACTCAAACCTATATCCAGTTGATGACGACGCGTCCCGTGCTGGAGGCGACCTCTGCGGAGCTCGGATATGAGATCGATCCCGAGCAGATCAGCATCCAGCAGATTCGCGATACGCAAGTCATCCAATTGACTGTGGAAGACCCGGACCCCGAACGCGTTGCCCTGATCGCCAATACCCTGGTGGTCAAACTGATCGAGCAGAATGATACTTTCCAGGCGGGACGTTTCAATTCCGCCGAAGCGAGCCTGCGCGACCAGATCCAGCAAATGGAGGGGCAAATTTCGGGTTTGCAAACCATCATCAGCCAGATTTCCAATCAGAATTTACAGGAACAAATCGCCCAGATCGAGGCGCAGATTGCGCCCTTGCAGGATGAAATTCTGACTCTGGAACAAGAGATCGCAGCGCTCTCCACGCCGTTTGGGCAGAACAAGGTGCTCATTGCGGAAAAACAGGCGCGCATCGACCAAATCAAGCCTTTGTTGGGCGTCTATCAGGAAATCTATTCGAATCTCGTTGTTTTGGGTAAACCCATCGAAGGCAGTGGCGACGATCCGCAACTGGTTCAACTGCAGTCCACGTTGGGTTTGTATCAGCAAATCTACATCAATCTGTTGAACAATCTCGAAACCATCCGGCTGGCGCGTTTGCAAAATACCCCAAACATCGTCCAGATCGAACCCGCTTCCGTGCCGGTGATTCCCATTCGCCCGCGCACTGTGATGAATACCGTGCTTGCCTCGGTGGTGGGCTTGATTCTGGCATCCGCCATCGTTTTTCTGTTCGAGTATCTGGACGACACCCTGAAAACGCCGGATGAAGTCGAACGCATCCTGGGCGTCCCTGTGCTTGGTTTTATCGCGGAGATGCAATACCGAAGCAAGGAGGGGGAGGTATACGTTTCGCGCCAACCGCGTTCTCCTGTATCGGAAGCGTTTCGTTCACTTCGCACCAATCTCGAGTATGCCGCCGTCCAGAAGCCCATCCGCACCCTGATCGTGACCAGCCCCGAGCCATCCGAGGGGAAGACGACCGTGGCGGTCAACCTGGCGGCGATCTACAGCCAGGCAAAAAACAGCGTCACGCTCCTGGATGCCGACATGCGCCATCCCAACGTACATCGGTATCTGGGGTTGCCCAATATGGACGGGCTGAGCAACCTGTTCCGCGACCGTATTGAAGTACAAAAGGTTTTCCGTCATAAAGTTGATTTGCCGAAATTAACCGTAATCACGACCGGTAATCTGCCCCCCAACCCCGCGGAATTGCTGGGCTCCGACCGCATGAGCTGGATTCTGGACGAACTCCACTCCACTGCTGATATGGTCATCATTGACACGCCGCCCTCCCTGGTTGCCGATGCGCAGGTGCTGGCGGCAAAAGTGGACGCCGTCCTCATCGTCATCAAACCGGGGAAGACAAGTGCCGAAGCCGCGCGCAGTTCCATGGAGTTATACCGTCGGGCGGGCGCCAGAGTGGTGGGCGTGGTGCTCAACCGCATTCCGCGTAACCGCAGTTATTACTATGGCGGTTACAAATATTACTCGCCCTACAGCGACAAAAAGGGGTACTTTTCCAGCGCCAATGTGGATTTGGAAGAGGTAAGCCCTACTGATAATCCCAGCAGCTGACCGCCTCATCCGTACGCTGTTGCCCGCTCTGGTCATTTGTGCGCTGTCCCCGCCATCCAACACTCTTGTGGGGTATTGACTTTTGAACTGTCCGCTATTCTAACCAGTCGGTCAAAACTCATTCGACGCGCAGGAGATGTTCTTCGTTGGCGCTTGCCCACCAAAGCCGTCCGGAGATCAATCTCCGGGCTATTCGTACGAAGTCTGCTCAAGCGGACTGAATAACCGGGTGTTAGCCGTCTTCCGACGGCTTTGGATGAGACAGCCCGGACATTCATGTCCGGACGGGATGGCGCAAGAATATTTTTGGGATAGACTCTTCACCATCAGAGCGAAGTAAAATGGGAAGTAACGTCGCATGCGGATACGCCAGCGCGCCTCATGCATTTTAGGCGGTACAAAAGACTTTAAGGTTTTTCCGATGCCATCCGTATTATTTGTATGCACAGCCAATCGCTTCCGCTCTCCTTTCGCTTCCGCTTTTTTTCGCAAAACCGCGGACGAGTCTGGATCTGCGGGCATATGGACCGTTGATAGCGCCGGCACCTGGGCTTCGTCCGGGCTGCCTGTGTTGCCGGCGATCTCTCGAATCGCGCGCGACTATGGTCTTGATCTTGCCGGTCATCTTTCCAAACCGGTGACCCGATCGCTTCTCGCTTCGCACGACCTGATCCTGGTCATGGAGCGCGGACACAAAGAGGCGTTGCAGATCGAATTCCCGGAAAGCGGCGACCGGATTCATCTTTTGTCGCAGGCGGCGGAAGGACGAGAGTATGATATTCCCGATCTGATCGCATCCTTTGAATCCATGATGGAAGTGGCGGCGATCCTCTCTTCGCTCGTTCGGACGGGCTTCGGGAACATTTGCGATCTGGCCATTCGCCTGCAAGCGAACCGCGGGTGAAGCCAATGGAAACCGGGCAGGCAGTTACATGACCATGGGCGCCGCCGACCTTTCAGCGCAGAAGAAAAAAACGGGATTGAAACCGCGCACAAGACCGGTATTACTGGTCTTGTTAATTGTATGTCTGACCCTTGGGTGCGTAAAGGGATGGCGGGTTTATCAAAAAGGAGCCGGACTCTATCGGGATGTCATGCGCCTGCGTGAGTTGGCGCGCTCGCCGATCGAAGACATGGATTTCAACCTGCTTGAATCCGAACTGATTCATCTTCGGGACGAGTTGGACGAATTTGCGCGTGAGGCGCGACCTTTGATTTGGATCGCTCCCGCTCTTGGCTGGGTTCCCGTTCATGGCGGCGATCTGGCAAACGCCCCGGTGTTTGTCGAACTTGCCAGCCGCCTGGCAGATGCATCGTTGGCATCCCTTCAGGCGGCGGAGCCGGTGTTGGACGCGGTCTCCGAGCCGGGGTCTGCGCTGGATGCGGCGAGTCTGACGGCGTTGCTTGCGGGTGCCCAGCCCAGCCTGCTCCTTGCGCGCGATGAACTCGACCGTGCTCTCGAACTTCGGGGGCAAATTCGCGAGGAGGCATTGTCTCCCCGTTTGAAGGAACTTGTTACGCAAGAACTCGATCCGCTTCTTGGATGGATGGACAAGGGACTTTCATTTGCGAGCGTTCTCCCTATCGTAGGGGGAGCCGATGGTCGCGGCTCCAGGACATATCTCATCCTCGTGCAAAACGAAGATGAACTGCGCCCGACGGGCGGTTTTATCACCACGGTAGGTAGACTGGTCGTTCGCGATGGAAGAATCGTAAGCCTTGCATTCGAAGGCGTGGACGACGAAGAGGACTGGTCAAAACCTTTTCCCGCCGCTCCCTGGCAATTGCAAGAGTATATGAATGCCGAAGTCTTGATTCTGCGGGATTCGAACTGGTTTGCCGACTTTCCGACGAACGCCCGATGGGCTGAATATTTGTATTCATACACTCACCCCGAACCGTTGGATGGTGTCATTGCCTTTGATCAACAATTCCTCGTGCTTCTTTTGCAAGCCATCGGTCCGCTGGATGTGAAAGGCGTGCCGTATGCGATTACCAGCGGAAATGTAATCGAGTATATGCGTTCCGCCAAAGCGCCGCCCGAAGGCGAAACCGTTTCCAAGACCTGGTATCGCAAGAAGTTCATCGGCGATCTTGCCGATGCCATCCTGGCGAGAATGGCTGACGGGCAAAAGAACGATTGGCGCCGTCTTGGAAGCGTTGTCGTTCAGGCGTTGAAGGAACGCCACCTGTTATTGCAGTTCGACGATCCGGTGGTGACCGCCCTGCTGGCGCGGGAGGATTGGGATCATGCTGTCCGTCCTTTTCCGGGTGATTTTCTCATGACGACCGATACCAACATCGGTTTTAACAAAACCAACGCCCTGATGGACATCCGCCTCGCCTACGACGTTGACCTGACAAATCTTTCGACCCCGAAAGCCATGCTGATGATCACCTATCGAAACGGCTCCAGAAAAAACGTGCCTTGTATCCAGTTCGATGCCGGTCCGGCGCCGGAAGATTACCTGTACGCCATGGATCGGTGTTATTGGACGTATACGCGCGTATACAAACAATCCGGTGTCGAATTGCTTGCCGCCTCGCCGCATGAGATTCCCGCTGAATGGATGCTGCATGGCAGGGATGTGCCCGCCCGCGTGGACGTTCTCGACGAGGAATTGGAAGGCGTGCAGGGCTTTGGAACGCTTCTCGTCGTACCGACGGGCGAATCGCTCGATACGGGCTTCGAATTTTCCCTCCCCGCCACTGTTATCGCGCGTGACGCTGGAACCGGCTTGTATGCGTATCGTTTGAAAGTGCAAAAACAGCCGGGCACACGCGCCCATTCTCTCGTTCTGCGCGTGCATCTGCCCGCGCATGCCACGGTACAATCGGTCAACCTGGATGCGTTGATTCAGGGGAGCGATGTCATACTCGAAACCGACCTGCGTACCGATGTGTATCTTGAAGTGGTTTTCCACGTCCAGTAAATACATACGGCAGTTTTGCCTTGCTGTAGTATCGGCAAGGCGCGAAAACGAAACACACGATGCACTCTCCTGCGCAACATGAGCGCGGGCGAACATTTTCCCTGACGCTTTCCACCGCAATACCTCTCCGACACGGAGTGCCAGGTCGTTGCAGCCCCGTCATCTTGCGCCGTACCGGATAGGATATAATAAGAAAGGAAATCCCGCACCATGAATATCAAATTTCTTCGCGTAATCATTGCAATCGGCATCGTATTGGGCGTTTTCCTGATGGCAGGCGGACAATCCGCCTGGGCTGAATCCGCCAGCCCGGCTTCTTTCACCGCCTCTGGGCGGATTGTTTCTTCCGCCCCGCTTTCCGAGAAGGGACCCGGCTCTGTCAAACCACCGCCTTCGAAACTTACCGCCTGCGTAAACGACACCTATTCGGTCGGGGGTGTGGTCGTATTGGAAATTACAGACCTGAAACCCGGCTATTGTGTGGAGGCACTCTTGTGGAATCCCAAATTCCAACTCAAACGGATTCCCGCAGATGCCGGAAAACCCCAGGCACAGTTCCTCTTCCTGCGCGTTTATTATAAGAAGAAACTGATTCACGAACTTCCCGCGACGGATGGAAAAATCGTCGCTTGCTATGCACTGCCGCCTGAAAAGACGGTAAAGTTCTTCTTCTACGATTTCTACTGGGCGCGGTTCAAAACAATGACTTCTGCCCCTGCCGTCTGGGCGGCGCTCGATACGCAGGTGGTCGCTGACAAGAAAATCGTCTGCGCCTTCACGCCGTTTTCGGGAGTCTATGCGCTCGTCGGCAAATGATGTGCTTGTTCGAACTGAATGAATGCCCTGTGGCGGGGAAGAGGCTTGCCTCTTCCCCGCTGTCCATTAAGACATGCAAATTACAAAATTCATTCGCCGTCATTTCCCTCCACTGGCACTGCTACTGACGCTCTCGACCGCATACCTCCTCACCCTTGCGCCCGGCTTGACATGGGCAAACAACGGCAGTGACGGCGGCGATCTTGTTTCAGCCGCCTACACCAACGGCATTCCTCATCCTACAGGTTACCCAACCTACCTGTTCTTGGCGCGACTCTTCCAATGGATGCCGGTCGGTTCACTGGCGTATCGCACCCATCTGTTATCGGCTGCCGCAACCGTTTTGGCTTCTCTTTTCGTCTATCAGCTTGTGGCGCGGGAGATGGAGGATGGCGCGTCCGGCGCCGCGCGGCTTGCTGGTTTGACCGCCGGATTTGCCTTTGGGTTTTCGCCGCTTGTCTGGTCGCAGGCGGTTATCACCGAAGTGTATGCATTGCATTCTCTTCTGGTCGCCGCTCTTCTCTTTTGCTTGGTCCATCCGCCTCGTTGGGATCAGAAAAATCTCGACCTTCTGCACGGCTCGCTCATGGGATTGACGATGGGGAATCACCTCACAGCCGCACTTCTGCTTCCGTTTTTGTTCTTCCCCAGCCAGCGGGATAACCTTCCGCCTCTGTCGGGAGGTTCCGCCTCCTCCATACTCCGAAAACTGATCTGGCTTTTGGCCGGTTTATCCATCTATCTGACTCTTCCTCTCCGCGCATGGAGCCGGCCTCCCATCAACTGGGGAAATCCCGTCACGTTGAAACAATTCTGGTGGCTTGTGTCGGGAGAATTGTACCGGGGTTATTATCTGCAATTTTCGCCGGCAGAGATTGGGGGACGAATGCCAGACGTACCATCTTTCCTGTTGCACCAGTTTGGCTGGCTCGGCTTTCTGCTTGCAGTCGCGGGCTTGATCGTCTTCTTCAAGCCCTCCCGTTTGTATTTGTCCACGATTTGGGTGGGACTGGTCTTCGGTGTTTTTGCCATCCTGTATGCCTCCGGCGATTCTGACGTTTATTTTCACCCCGCCAGCCTGGCATTTGCCGTCTGGATCGGCTTGGGGGTGGGGCATCCCCTGAATCGTATCAGATGGCAGCCCCGGTTTGTTTTGTGGGCGGCGGGTTTTCTGCTTTTGGGTTACTTTGCCTTGCGTGCCTTCGGCATCGTCGGCGAGGTGGATGCCTCGCAGGATCGGCGGGCGGAAGCGTTTGGGAGGCAGGTCCTGGTACAGGTCCCGAAAGATGCGCTGGTCTTCATCAAGGGAGATAAGGCGGTGTTCGCCGTTTGGTATTTTCACTTTGCGCTCGATCAACGTCCTGATATGGCGGTGATCGCGGAGGAATTGCTTCATTTCGACTGGTATCTGGAAACCCTTCGGGAAACGTACCCGGCATTGGCGGTTCCGGGACCGTTTCCGTGGGCGCAAAATGTGGCGGATGCCAACCCTGACCGCCCGATTTGTTACGTCCAATATACGAATCGGACGGAGTTGGACTGCCACTTGCCCTAGAAGGGTTGCTGACGGGCGCCCCTCTGGCGGTTTGTTTCTGCAAATTTTGCCCCTTTTTTCGATGCCTTCGTTTGCAGTCGCCGATCGGCGACAACCGGACGTCACTCAGGCTTTGGAATGTTGTACAATCATGGGGAGTGCCAGTCGCTTTGCCTGTGGCTTTGACAGCGGACGCATCTCAAATAGCGATATGAAAAATAAACTCAACGACCTGACCAACAAAGAATGGTTGAAGTTCCAGAAATCGTGGTTCATCCACAACCCGCCGCCTCGTAAAAAGGGGGTTTTGGTGCATCCCGCCAAATTCCCGGAGACGATGGCGCAGGAGTTCATCGAGTTCTTCACGAAGCAGGGCGAGACCGTGCTGGACCCCATGGCAGGGACGGGTTCCACTCTTATTGCGGCATTGCGCGCGGGACGGAACAGTTACGGCATCGAGTTGAATCCCAAATACGCAAAGATCGCAAAACAGATGATCGAGGAGGAACGAAAATCTCTCGGCTGCTCAATCGAAAAGCTAAAATCCGAAATCATCAATGGCGATGCCGCCCAGATTACCGCGTACCCATTGCCCGTTGCAGATTATGTATTAACTTCCCCTCCCTATTGGGACATGCTGCGCGCCAAAGGTGCAGAGACTCAAAAGAAACGCCGCGCTTCCGGTTCGCTGGATGTCCATTATTCGGACGACCCGAATGACATGGGGAATATCGCCGATTATGAAGAATTCCTTGCCCGGTTGGTGCGTATGTATGCGGGGTTGAAACCCTTTCTGCGGGAAAGAGCCTATCTCACCATCATCGTCAAGAACGTAAAGAAAGGCGGAAGAATCTACCCGCTGGCGTGGGATATCGCCCGCGAACTTGGCAGGGTTTATGCCCTCAAAGACGAGAAGATCTGGCTGCAGGATAATCAGCCTCTCGCTCCGTTTGGGATGGGTTCGGCTTGGGTGAGCAATACGTTCCATCACTATTGTTTGCAGTTCAGGAATGAGTAATTCCCTTTATCCGTATTTCCCTGTGGTCAATTCTTCCCACCTTATTCACCTCCCCTACACCCGTGACCTGACCGAAGGCGGGATCGCGTACGCGCTCCATTCATTGCCGTACACGTACAACCGCATGGGCGGCTCGCCATATGACCGCCTTCGTCGCATCGCGGCGGGAGTGGCGGTGGAATTGGCGTTTCGGCGTTATCTTGCGGAACAGAACGTTCCGTTTGATGTGAAGGGGGCAACGCCGTTCACCGAGCCGGATCGTTATGACGTGGCTTTGGGCGGGCGGAGGTGCGACATCAAATCATTTTTGATCACCTACCGTGAACAGATCGCAGAGATGAAGCGCAATCCGCAGGTTGTGTTGAACGCGCCCGCGCTGATTCCCTCGGATCAGAACGCGGCGGAAGGGCATACGGACAGGGATATTTATCTCTTTGCATTTCTCGCGGGACTGGTTGCCGCGTCTGTGGAGGATATACAAAAGGCGATCTACAAAAACCAACCGGTGCATTTGGTGCATGTCATGCCGGATTCGTGGCTGCGCCCATCCGCGTGGAAACCGCTTGGGAGGCTAGTCCTGAAATCGGAATCGGAGGAGAGTCAGATCGTCGAGGTCACTGGGCAGGTCGAGGGGCGCGAGACGCGAACGTCCGTCGTGGAGTTGCCGCCGGCAACGCGGGTCCAGATCGAAGAAGAGTTCTTTTCGGTGACGTACATCCAAAGTAAGTCTTTGCCGGATGCCCGCATCGGAATCCACAGCCCCGTCCGAAAAGAGACGTATCTCATCCACCCGTTGGAGTGGGGCAATATTTGGGTGTATGGCATGAATGTCTTGCTGGCGGGCTGGTTGACGCGCGAAGAGTTCAATCAGCGGGCGAGTCCGCTTCAGGAGGGTGCGCGTGTCTTTCAGTATGACAGAACCCGCGTAAAGAATCGGTTTGTGCCGATCCGCGATCTCAAACCGATAGCGGTTTTATTGGAACATGCGAGAGAATGGAATCAATGAAAACGAAACGAACCCTTTTTGGACTTTTGGTTTTGTCTTTGCTGGCGTGCAATTTCATCACGCAGATGATTGTTCCGCCGACTGCAACGCCCACCGCCACCCAGACCTTTACCCCCACCGCCACCTTCACTCCATCGCCCACGCCGCTGGTGCCGGCGTATATTCCGCCTCAATGCGACGCCTCCGCGCCTCTCGCGACGATTCCGCCAGAACTTGCCGTTCAACCCACGCCTCAATTTACAAACGAACGGATTTCGAAGGGAATGCAGTTGCGGATCCTCGACGACATTGACGAAATCGTCAGTCGGGTTTACGTCTACCCGGATTACAACGGGAAGGATTGGAAAGCGATCGTGAGACGCTACCGTTCCATGATCGAAGCCGGTCTGGAGACCGAAGCGTTTTACCGCGAAATGCAAAATATGATCAATGAACTGGGAGATGAACATTCCTCGTTTATTTCACCCGCGGAGGTTCGGCAGTCGGAGGCGGAACTCAAGGGAGAATCCAGGTTTGTGGGTGTGGGCTTGTATAGCAATGTGGATTTCGAGAAGGGGAAAATTATCGTGATTTCCACGTTTCCCGGATCGCCCGCCGAATATGCCGGTTTGCAGGCGCACGACAGCATTCTGCTCGTGGACGGACAGCCCATTACGGCGGAGACCGGCATTCGCACACTCGGACCGGAATGCACCGCCGTGATTCTGACCGTTCAATCGCCCGGCGAATCCCCGCGGGAAGTGATGCTGATTCGGTCCGAGATCGAGGGCGGCGTTCCCGTTGACGCCCGCCTCGTTTCGACCACGGACGGCTCGAAGATCGGTTACATTTTCATCCCGTCCTTCTTCGACGAAACCCTGCCCGTGCAGATCGAAGCCGCCTTGCAGGAATTTGGTCCGCTCGACGGATTGATCCTCGATCTGCGCCTGAACAGCGGCGGGACCAGCACGGTGGCATACCCGATCATGTCCTTTTTTGTGGGCGGCAAATTGGGAGATTTCACCAGTCGCCGCGATCAGCGCGCCTTGAAGATCGAAGCAAACCCGATTCACAATTCGCAGACCGTCCCGCTGGTGGTGATGGTCAGCGAGGAGACGGTCAGTTTTGGGGAGATCTTCGCCGGTGTGATGCGGGATGCGCGCGGCGCCAAAATCACGGGCGAAACGAGTTTGGGCAACGTGGAGGTGTTGCACGGCTACGACTTCGAAGACGGTTCCGTGATGTGGATCGCCTCCGAAACGTTCGATTCCGCCTTTTCGGAGGATGACTGGGAGCAGACCGGCATTGTTCCCGATCTTCCGGCATACGCGGAATGGGACACCTTCTATTTCGAAACCGACCCGTCCATCGCGGCGGCGCTGGAATTATTGGGGCACAAATAGATCGCCTCAAGATTTCGGCGGCGCCTGCGCGCGGATCGTTCCGCACCGACCTTCCATGCCCTCACATTAATTTTCCTTCATCCTCCTTTGATACACTTTCCATATGTCGAAAAGAACCCTCTTCATAGCAGGGGCGGCGATATTGACGCTGGCAGTCATACTTTTGCAGATTCCCGCCATCCACCAACGCGCGGCGTGGCGTTATGAAGTTGCAAAAACCTATCTCAGGAACATCCTCAACCCGGTCGGGGATGTTCCCACTGCCATACCCAACCCGACGGATGTTGTGACCTCCACGCCGGTCTCGATTACGGAAACGGACGTTCCGGCGGCAGAGGACGGACGCGCGACAACCCCCTCGTCTACGCCCGAACCGCTTCCGTTATCCGCCTTCCTTCCCTCTCCCGATTACGAAAAGCAGAGACCGAACAATTGCGGTCCCGCCGCGCTGGCGATGATGTTGCGCATGTATGGATGGGACGGCACACAACTCGACATCTCCGAAATCATCAAACCTGTCAACGGCGATCGAAACGTCAACCCGGAAGAGATGGCATATTGGGTCCGCAATTACGCGGGATGGCTGCGCATCGAGTACCGCGTGGGCGGCGATCTCGAAACCCTCAAGCGATTGCTCGCGGCGGGCTATCCGGTCATCATCGAAGGCACCACCTCGTTGAATCCGGAAGACTCCGGCTGGGTCAACGACGACCTGTGGGCGGCGCATTATCTTCTCTTGACGGGTTACGACGACACAACCCGCACCTTCACCGCGCAAGACCCGTATCGCGGACCCGATAAAGCGGTGGAATACGAACGCCTTCTTGCGGAGTGGAAGCCCTTCAATTACTTGTACATGTTCATTTACCTGCCCCAGGAGGAGGATGAACTTCGCGGACTGCTCGGCTCGAACTGGGACCCGAACCTGAATCGGCAAATCAGCCTTGCCGCCTCCGAAGCCGCCGCGGCAAACGACCCTTCCGACGCGTTCGCGTGGTTCAACCTGGGGAGCAATCTCGTATATTTCGAACGCTACGCGGAAGCGAACACCGCCTACGACAAGGCGCGTGAACTCGGACTGCCCCAACGCATGTTCCGCTACCAGTTCGGTCCGTTCATTGCCAATTTTCACACCCAGCGAACCGATGATCTGCTGGCGCTGACGGAATACGCTTTGCAGCGCACCGATATGTCGGAGGAGGCCTGGCTCTGGCACGGCTGGGCGCTGTATCGCAAAGGGGAGGGCGCCAAAGCGATCGAAGCTTGGCGCAGGGCGCTATCCATTCACCCCGGCTACGCGGATGCGTTGTATGCGTTGGGTTTTGTCGGCGCGTCGCCATGAAGGTACGGGGAATGAAAAAAAGCGCCGTCCTTTTTGCACTGTTGGTTTTCGTTTCCGCCTGTCAACCCGCGCCTGTGACGCCCGCTGCGGCGAGTCTCTCCCCTCCACCGGAGACATTGCCCGCCCCGGTTTCCACCGCCACCCACTGCCCCCCCACGCCGGTCTACACGGCGACCTCCACCCAGGCGGCACAACCCGACTACAACCGACGATTTCTCGACGCCATCGGCGTTACCCCTGCAAGTTGCCTGCCGGATAAAACCGCCGACGACGTCGGCATTTACATCTATGATTTGACGCACGGGCGCGAACTGGTTTCGATCAACGCGGATACGGCATTTCAATTTGCATCGGCTTTCAAGGGTCCGGCATTGGTATATTTCCTTTCGAACTGTCAGAAGTACTGGGATCCTTCCGACCCCGCCTGGGAGGCGTATTTTCGCGATCCGCGTTCCGTCCGCAACGCGTGGTATGTGAGCGACGCGTACAGGGAGGCGGTTGTTTCTTATTTGCCCGACGTCAACAACTGGCGGAATATCGAAGCGTTTTTTACCCGAAACAGGGCGGTCAACAACGGCGGGGAAGGGGGTCCCATTGACCGGCGGTATTTCATCCTGCAACAGGTCTACAGAATGATCGCGTACAGCGGCAATGCCGATACGGCGGACGTGCTCCGGTTCGTCAATGAAAACTGTCTTTCCGATTCGCCGCCCGTTATCGAGGCGCGCTGCGGCGGTCCGAACGCCATCACCGCCTTCAACGCCTGGTTCTACGCATTTGCAGGAATTGACTACCGGGGCGATGAGCCTCGGCGGGGTCTGTATAACTGGAATATCGTCTACGAAAAGGGCGAGAACGGAGAATGGGTCGGCACGCCGCTGTCTACGAACGGCTTCAAAGATGCGTGCGCGACTCAAACCGCCCTGTTGAATTGTCGTACCGGCGCGGCGGTCAAAAATGTGATGAGCCCGCGCGATTTTTTCCAGTTTTATCTTGCGTTATACACTCTGGAGGATACCTCGACGCGGCGGAACGCTCTCGAACTTCTCAAAGTTGACCTGGAGGGTCCTGCGCGGGGAAATCTCAAGAACATGGCGAGAAACATGAACGCCGAAGCCATGAGCAAGAACGGCTATTATTATTATGGCGGACCCATTCTGGCGGATGCGGGCATCGTTCGTTATCGAGGTGTCTCGTTCGTGGTGGTCACGCTTTCCTACGACGCGCAGGATGCGATGGAAATCCTGTATGGGACGTATGTCAACGGCGCATTGAAGGGGGACGCCGGCTTGATCCAGTCCATGCTGGACGAGGTCACGCCGTAACGCGGTCTGGTTTGCGCGCTCGAAGCGGTTGCCCCATGCAACCCGCCCGAAAGCGGATATCCGATGCGGGATCGAAAACGCCGTTCAGCGCCCTCCGACGAGTCCCTTCAGGCAAAGAAGCGCCGTCTCGGTGACGGCGCTTCTTCTGATTCCGCGAAAGATCCAACCCTCACGCCACTGTGACGGTTTTATCCAAATACACATCCTGGATGGTGTTGAGCAGCTTCACGCCCTCCGCCATCGGGCGCTGGAAGGCTTTGCGCCCGGAAATCAGCCCCATGCCGCCGGCGCGCTTGTTGATGACCGCCGTCGCCGCGGCTTCGGCGAAGTCGTTCGCACCCGAGGCGCCGCCGCTGTTGATCAGCCCGATGCGCCCCATGTAATTGTTCGCCACCTGGTAGCGGCACAGGTCAATGGGGTGATCGCTGGTCAGGTCGCTGTAGATGCGCTTGTCGAGTTTGCCGTAGGAACTCTCGCCGGTATTCAGGGCAAGATAACCGCCGTTGTTTTCCGGCAGTTTCTGCTTGATGATGTCCGCTTCGAGCGTGACGCCGAGATGATTCGCCTGACCGGTCAGGTCTGCCGAGACGTGGTAATCCTTGTCCTTTTTGAAAGCAGGGTTGCGCAGGTAGCACCACAGGATGGTCGCCATGCCAAGTTGATGCGCGAGGGCAAAGGCTTCGGCAATTTCGATCAGTTCGCGGTGCGAGTCGTCCGATCCGAAGTAAATCGTCGCGCCGACCGCCGCCGCGCCCATGTCATACGCCTGCTCCACCGTGCCGAACAAAATCTGCTCGAAGTTGTTCGGGTAGGTCAGCAGTTCATTGTGGTTGATCTTGACGATGAACGGGATTTTGTGCGCGTACGTGCGGGACATGACACCCAGCACGCCGAAAGTCGAAGCGACGGCGTTGCACCCGCCCTCGATGGCGAGTTCGATGATCTTTTCCGGGTCGAAGTAATCGGGATTCTTGGCAAAACTGGCGCCGCCCGAGTGTTCGATACCCTGATCCACCGGCAGGATCGAGAGATACCCCGTCCCGCCGAGGCGGCCATGGTTGTACATTCGCTGCAGGTTGCCGAGCACGCGGTTGTTACGGTCGGACTGCGCAAAGATGCGGTCCACAAAATCGGGACCCGGCAAATGCAGGCGTTCTTTGGGAATTTTGGGCGAATTGAATCCAAGCAGGTGTTCCGCCTTATCGTCCAAAAGGGATTGAAGATCGGTCGTCATAGTGCATCTCCTTGACCGGCGTGCGTTCAAGCCGCCGATGATTTAATTTGGTTTCGATGAGGGTTTCACCCCAAAATGTCAGCCAGCCGCTCCGATGGAAAAGTTTATTTCTTGATTATAACCAGAAAGTACGGCTATAATGGGCTCGTGCGACAAAACCGAGGAGACCCCGTATATCCTCGTAGCGCCACAGCGCCATCTTCACCCTTCGACAGGAGACACCCATGAACGATTTTTTTGAAAAAGTGACCAGCATGCAGGACCCGTTCAAAAAACTGGCGTCCTACATCCCCGGCTTTGGCGGATACGTGGAACGACAAAACCGGCGTGACGCCGACAAACTCCTGCGGGATACTGTCGCACGCCGCTTCGAGGAACAATGGAAACGCGCCTCTCAACTGCAGGAGGAGATGGTCGGCGGCGGCATGATCGCCTACGTGGACGACATGGAAAAAGCCGCCATTCAACTGCGCACCTTCATTGACCGCATCAGCAACGCGCCGCGCGGCTATTCCGGGCTGTTCGATGCCGTCAAAATCAACGAAAAGGAACTCGAAGCGATTTACCAATTCGACGCGGCATTCTTCGACCTCGCCGAACAGGTGGCGCGCGCCAATGACAATGTGGAAGCCAGCATGGGAGACGAAGCCGCCCTGCCCGCTGCCATCCGCAACCTCACCACGCTGGCGCGCCTTGCCAACGAAACCTACGATAAACGCACCGAAGCGGTGACGGGATCGAATTCATAGCAAAGCAAAGGCAGAAACTCTCCGTTCCTGCCGAATCATCCATGTGGCACACCTATATCAACGCAACTACAATTGACGAAACGCTGGCTGTGCTCGCCCAACAGGGGGAAGGCGCCCGCATTGTCGCAGGCGGCACAGACCTCATCCTCGAACTCGAACGCGGCGTCCGCAAAGGTATTTCCACCCTCATTGATGTAACGCGCATCCCCCGCCTCGACCAGATTACCCTCGACGAAGACGGCATCATCCACCTGGGCGCGCTCGTCACCCACAACCAGTGCGTCGCCTCGAAACTCATCCGCGAGCGGGCGGCGCCTCTGGCGCGTGCAGCATGGGAGGTCGGCGCGCCGCAAATCCGCAACCGCGGCACGGTGGCCGGCAACCTCATCACCGCCTCGCCCGCCAACGACACCATCACCCCGCTCATGGCGCTCGGCGCATCCGTCACCCTCGCTTCCACAAGCGGCACGCGCATCATTCCCTTCAAAGACTTTTACACCGGCGTCCGCAAAACGGTGATGCGACCGGATGAAATGCTCCTCGAAATTTCCTTCCCGGCGATGAAACCCACACAGCGTGGGACGTTCGTCAAGCTGGCTCTGCGCCGCGCTCAGGCGATCTCTGTGGTCAACGTTGCGGTCGTTCTGGACCTCGAAGCGGATACCGTTAAATCAGCCTCGATTACGCTGGGAGCCGTTGCCCCCACCATCATCCACGCCCCCGAAGCCGAAGCCTGGCTGGCAGGCAAAGCGCTGACCGACGAGGTCATCGAGGAAGCCGCCCGCCTGACGATGGAAGCCTCCCGCCCGATTGACGACATCCGCGGTTCCGCCGCCTACCGCCGCGAAATGGTGCGCGTGTGCACCCGGCGCGGGCTGAGGTCACTGCGCGAGGGGGAGACTCAGGCACAGGTCCCGGAAGATGCGGTGCTGTTGTGGGGACATCCGTTGGAAGTCGAACGTCAACGATCGGAATTTCCCACCAGTTCCATCGAGACGACAGTCAACGGAAGAAAATACACCGTCAACAGTGGGCATGATAAAACCCTGCTGAGATTTCTGCGCGAAGACCTCGGCTTGACCGGCACGAAGGAAGGCTGCGCCGAGGGGGAATGCGGCGCCTGCACCGTGTTTCTGGACGGCAAGGCTGTGATGGCCTGTCTCGTCCCTGCGCCGCGCGCGCACGGTGCCGAGATTGTCACGGTGGAAGGTCTTGCCCAGGAGGGCAATTTGCATCCTGTACAGGAGGTATTTGTGCTGGATGGCGCGGTGCAATGCGGGTATTGCACGCCAGGCTTTGTCATGTCGGCAGTGAAACTGCTGGAGGAAAAGCAAAATCCATCGAGAGGCGAGATCGAACAAGCCATTACCGGCAACCTATGTCGTTGCACGGGTTATTACAAAATCGTGCAGGCGATCGAACATGCGGTCGAGATACAGGAAAAGAGGTGAGCTATGGGTAAATATGGCACCCGCTTGAAAAAGACCTCCATGCCCAAGCGGGACAAGGTCAATCCTTATATGCGCGGAATCGGATGTCTTTTGATGTTGATCGTACCGGTTTTCAGTTACGGCGTTGGCGACCTTCTGGCGAGCCGCCGGTTTGGATATCAGGTCATACCGCCGCAGTGGTACGATACCATCACCTTTCCGCCCATCTTCAACGCCCTCCCCGGTCTCAGGGGTATCCTGAATTATCTTGAGAGTCTTCCCCACTTTCCGGCGACACTGGCTCTTACCGTTGTGGTGATGGTATTGGTGGGCGGGATTTTGTCGGTCATCTTCGGATGGTTGTATTCGCTGTTGGCTCCCTCGCCGTACGGACCGATGGATATTCCGCCGCCCCGCGTCAAAACCAGGAAATACAAACGCTAGATAGTCCGAACATCATTCGACGCGCAGGAGACGTTTTCCCCGGCGTTTGCCCGCCATTGCGAAGCATCCCCGAAGCGAAGCGGAGCGGGAGGGCAGGTGCAACGTCCCCGTCGGCGCACGAGAACGCCGACTGTGCCCATGGATTTCTAAAACCATACGATTGAACACGTAGAGGAACATGACCACTTATAACAATATTGGCAGATCCCTTGCGCGGGTGGATGCACGCGGCAAAGTGACCGGTGAAACGCCCTACTCCGGCGATCTTTCGATGCCGGGCATGTTGCACATGAAGGTTTTGTTTGCGGGGCGTCCGCATGCCCGTATCAAATCCATTGACACCCGCAAAGCGGAAGCCGCCCCCGGCGTGGCGGCGGTGTTCACAGCGAAGGATGTGCCGGTCAACGAGTATGGCTTGCAGTGGCAGGATCAACCCGTCCTGTGCGGACCCACCCTCACCCCATCTCCTCTTCCTGAGGGAGAGGGGCAAGGGGTGAGAGGCGCGGATGTGGTCCGGTTTGTGGGGGATCAGGTGGCAATTGTCGTGGCGGAAAGCGAAGCACAGGCGGCGGCGGCGGCGAGGTTGATCGAGGTCGAATATGAGGATCTGCCCGTGGTCACCGATCCGCTGGAGGCGATGAAACCCGGCGCGCCGCGCGTCCACGAAGAGATTGGAGATTCCAACATCTGTGTCCATTACAAAATCCGCAAAGGGAATGTGGAGGAGGCGTTTGCCAGGGCGGATGTCATCGTCGAAAGCGAGTATCGCACGCCCGTGCAGGAACACGCTTACCTGCAACCGGAGGCAGGGCTGGCATATATTGACGACGAGGGGCGCGTGACGGTGGTCTGCGGCGGGCAGTGGACACACGAAGACCAGGAACAAATCGCCCACGCGTTGAACCTGCCGTTGGAACAGGTGCGCGTGATTTACCCTGCCATTGGCGGAGCGTTTGGCGGGCGCGAGGATATGTCGGTGCAGATCATCCTGGCGCTGGCGGCGTGGAAACTGCGCAGGCCGGTGCGCGTCATCTGGTCGCGGCAGGAGTCCATCATCGGGCATGGCAAGCGGCATCCGGTGGTCTTGCGCGCCAGGTGGGGCGCCACCAAAGAGGGCAAGGTCATCGCCATCGAGAACGAAATCATCGGGGACGCCGGCGCTTATATGTACACCACCAACAAAGTGCTGGGCAATTCCACCATCACTTCAACAGGACCCTACTTCATCCCCAACGTCAAGACGGATGTGTACGGCGTTTATACCAACAACGTCCCTTCTGCGGCGTTTCGCGGGTTCGGCGCGCCGCAGGCGTTGTTCATGGCAGAAATGCAAATGAATAAACTTGCCGAAAAACTCGGCATGGACCCGGTGGAGTTCCGCCTGAAGAACGCCTTGAAAGATGGCGACACCATGGGCGTAGGCACACCTTCGCCCAGTCCCGTCAGTGTGATTCAGTGCATCGAGGCGGCGCGAGACAGGTTCGGTTGGACGACCAGCCCTTACCCCAACCCTCTCCCAAAGGGAGAGGGGAGCGTCATCCGTGGTCAAGGTTTTGCGGCTGGCTTCAAGAACATCGGCTTTTCGTTCGGTTATCAGGAAAATTGCTGGGCAAAGATCGAACTGCGCGGCAAGGCAGAAGTGGACGAAGCGATTCTCTATCACGCCAGCGCGGAGGTTGGGCAGGGCACGCACACGGTCATGACGCAAATGGCGGCGGAGGCGCTGGGCATCCCGCTGGAAAAAGTGCGGCTGGTGGCTTCGGATACGGCAGTGACCAACACTTCCGGCTCGGTCTCCGCCTCGCGCATGACCTTCATGTCTGGCAACGCCATTCGCGGCGCGGCGGAGATTGCGCTCAAAAAATGGAAAGCGGAGGAGCGCCCTGCGGTAGGCGAGTTCAAATATCTCGCGCCGCGCACGACCAACTTCGAGCCTGAGACCGGCTACTCCACACCCAACTTCGCGTATGCCTGGGTTGCCCAAGCCGCCGAAGTGGAAGTGGATACCGAAACCGGTCACGTGCGCGTCGTGCGCCTCGTCTCTGCCGACGACGTGGGGCAGGCGATCAACCCCGCCCTTGTGCAGGGACAGGTGGAAGGCGCGGTCGTGCAGGCACAGGGATACGCCATTCAGGAAGAGTACAAGACGAAAAACGGCTATGTCCTCACCGATCAACTCAGCACCTACCTCATCCCCACGGTGCTCGATATTCCCGAAAAGGTCGAGACTGTCCTCGTCGAAGTGCCGGACCCGAACGGACCCTGGGGGGCGCGCGGGGTGGGCGAGCTTCCCTACCTGCCTGTTGCTCCCGCCATTGCCGCGGCGATCCACGATGCCACCGGCGTGTGGATTGATGAATTCCCCTTCACACCGGAGCGCGTTCTGCGGTCGCTGGGGAAGATTTAACCGTGTCCCCATGCGCTTCCCTCTCTTCGAAACCAAGCCGCTGGACGACGACGCCCGCCGCTCTGCGGGCGGTTCGTTCGTCTCGCTGACAGACGGCGTAACACATTACGAATTGTCAAACGATTCCCCTCTCCCTGATGGAGAGGCATTAGGGGCGAGAGACGCCGTTGTCCTGGTTCACGGTTTTTCCGTTCCGTATTTCATTTTCGACCCGACCTTCGATTTCCTCACTCAAAACGGCTTCCGCACTCTGCGCTACGACCTCTTCGGACGCGGCTTTTCAGACCGCCCCCGCGCACGCTACAACATGGACCTCTTCGTCTGCCAGCTGCTCGACCTGCTGGACGCACTGCGCTTCACCTCACCCCTCAATCTGATCGGTCTTTCCATGGGCGGACCCATCGCCGCCGCCTTTACCGCCCGCCGCCCGGAGCGGGTCAAATCGCTGACGTTGATTGACCCGGCGGGTGCGAGAGCGGTGTCCCTTTCGCCCATGCTCAAGGCGATGAAACTGCCCGGCCTGGCGGAGGCGGTTTTCGGTCTGGTGGGAAGCGAGAGTTTGCTCAAGAGCGCGGCAAAGGATTTCTTCGATCCCGAACTGGTGGGGATGTTCCTCGACAAGTACAAAGTCCAGATGCAATACCAGGGCTTCAAGCGCGCCATTCTGTCCACCATCCGCAACAACATGCTCGGCTCGTTCATTGAGACTTATAAGACCGTCGGCAAAATGGACAAGCCCGTTCTGCTGGTGTGGGGACGGAACGATACGACGGTTCCCCTCGTCCATAGTGATGATCTGCGCGCCGCCATGCCGCAGGCGGAATTGCACGTCATCGAAGAGTGCGGGCATATCCCCCACTATGAAAAGTCCGACGAGTTCAATCCCATTTTGTTGGAGTTTTTGAAAAGAAATGCGTAAACGGCGTTTTCTCACGCCGCGTCGGTGCCAGAGAGCGCAATATATGCCTGTGAGGTAAACATCATGAACAAACAAGACATCACCCTGCTTTACAAGTACAATGAGTGGGCGAACGCGAAAATCTTGAACGCCGCCGCCAAGGTGACCGCCGAACAATTTCTGGCGCCGGCGTCCTTCCCGCATGGCGGCTTGCGCGGCACGCTCACGCACACGCTGTTCGCCGAGTGGATCTGGCGCCACCGCTGGGAGGGGACTTCGCCCGCTGTGCGCTTGAAGCCCGATGATTTCCCGACGTTCGAGTCGCTGCGGGCGCGCTGGGCGGAGGAGAAGAAACTGCTGATGTCGTTCGTGGAGAATTTGACGGACGAACGGTTGAACAGCCGCTTCTCCTACAAGTCCACGCAGGGAGAGCCGTATGAGAGAATGCTCTGGCACACGATGGTTCACCTCGTCAACCACGGCACCCAGCATCGAGCCGAAGCCGCCGCCTTGCTTACCGATTTCGGGCATTCGCCGGGCGATGTGGATTTCGTCTATTTTCTGAACGAGATGTGAAAAGCCAGCCACCGATGACACGGATTCTCACTGATTCAGAGCATTCGACAATTCGTTTTATTAGCCACAGATGAACACTGATGAAATAGATTCGGTTCGATCAAAACCAAAAATTTACATATCAAGGAATGTGCACTCATACATGTTCGTATGGCGAATCTTGTGTAAAAGCAGCGCGACATGATGGTCCTTAATAAAATAATCTCGTAACGTGGCGCAGGGCGCGTTCTCTCACGCGCCTGTTGGCGTTAGACGCCTTCGGCAGCGCCAACTACGCGGTTACGGTATTTATTTGTGAATTTTCATAAGTTCGCAGCACATTTTTACACAATTTTTGACATACCAATACTCATACAAACTGGGTTTATCAAAATCAGAGTTTATCCGCATTTATCTGTGGCTGAACTGAATTACCGAGTGCTTTCTGATTCACTCACCTTATGCAGAACGTCCCGAGGAGGATTCTCGCATTTCGGGCTTGCTTTCCGCTCACGCCTTTGAGACGCAACCCGGAATTCGCGGCAGAAAACCATGTATAACCGACTCCGTAATTTCTTCATCCGCCATCGCTACAACATCGCCGTTTTTACGCTGCTCAACCTTGCCTGCGCCGTGTGCATTGGGCTGGTGGCGGCGCGCGTGGTGTACAGCGAATCGGACAGGCACCTCGGCTTGATTTGGAATCTCTTTCTGGCGTGGATTCCCTTCATCCTTGCCTACATCGCCCATGCCGTGTCGTGGCGGCGCATCTGGCTGTACCTCATCATCCCGTTCGTCACCTTCCTGTGGCTGATCTTCTTCCCCAACGCGCCCTACATGTTGACCGATTTGCAAGACCTCGCCCGCGCTTCCAGCGGCGCGCCGCTCTGGTACGATGTCATCATCGTCGTCTGGTGTTCGTGGACCGCCATGCTGCTCGGACTGGTTTCGCTCTACCTGATGCAGGATATTGTCATGCGCACGTTCGGGCGCTGGCTTGGCTGGGCGTTCGTTTTCGTCATTTCGGGGTTGAGCAGTTTTGGCATGTACATCGGTCGTTTCGTGCGGCTCAACTCGTGGGACATTTTGCAGAACCCCGCCGAAACCGCCATGAACATCCTCGGTCTGGTCATTGACCCCAGCCGCAGGCTCGCCGCGTTCACCTTGCTGTACACATTCTTCTTCCTGTTCGTCTATCTCCTGCTGTATTCGTTCGGTCACCTGTTGCAGGAACAGAACGCCCGCATAAATGCCCTCCCTGAGCAACTTGAAGCCACCCAAAAGACCAATGCTCAAAGATAACCTTGTACTGGTCCGCGGCGGCGGCGACCTGGCGACGGGCGTTGCCCTTCGTTTGCATCGCGCGGGCATCGGCGTCATCATCACCGAGCTCGCTCAACCGCTGGCAGTGCGGCGCACGGTCTCGTTTGCAGAGGCGGTGTACGAGGGGATGTGGGAGGTGGAAGGGGTGAAGGGGAGGCTGGTCGAAGCGGATCAACTTTCGGCGGCGCTGGAGGCGGGTGAAATTCCGGTGCTGGTTGACCCGGAGTTGGAAATCCTGAAGAGTCAGCCGTTCCTGGTGGTGGTGGATGCCCGTCTGACAAAACAGCCGCCCGCGCCTCTGCCTCGCCCCGTTCCGCTTCACATCGGACTGGGACCCGGATTCACCGCCGGACGCAACTGCCACGCTGTGATCGAAACCCGCCGCAGCCACACGCTGGGACGGGTGTACTGGGAGGGAGCCACCCAACCCGACAGCCGCGAACCCGAAGGCGACCCGCGCCGGGTGCTGCGCGCGCCCGCCGACGGGGTTTTGCGGAGTGTGAAGAAGATTGGCGAACATGTGGAGGGTGGGGAAGTGATTGCAGTGATTGGCGAGCAGTGGTCAGTGAGCAGCCCGTTTGGGGGCGTGCTGCGGGGGTTGGTTCATGATGGTTTGAGGGTGAATCAGGGCATGAAGGTCGGCGATGTGGACCCGCGCGACGACCCGTCTTATTGCTGGCTTGTATCGGATAAAGCGCTTGCCATCGGCGGCGGGGCGCTGGAGGCGGTTTTGTCGAGGCGGGAGATTCGGGAGAAATTATTCGGCGGACGGTAGAAAGTATTTTTTTGCCGCAATTCGCCACAGATCCTTGCACCGCCTGCAAGGGCAGGTGTAAACACGGGTGGACACTGATTTTGATGGAAATTCCGAGGGGATCATCTGTAAATCCAATTCGTCTGCATTCATCTGTGGTTAAAAGCCCGAAACCGCTTGCAGAGACGGGGATTCGGGCGTATTCTTATATGAAATGACGCTCGAAACTGTTTTGCATCTGCCGTTTTCCCTGCCGCGCCTGCTCCGCGCCCAAGCGAACGAGCCGGAACAAGGTTATCACTGGGTCGGAAAGACCAGCGAGCCTCCGCGCACGAGCCGTTTGCCTGCAGATCAGGGCGGGCAGAAGGATGGCAGGGAGGGCGGCTCAAAGTATCGTCCGCTTGGCAGTATCACGCTGGGGGAAGTGGAGCAGGCAACCAAACTGTTCGAACATCAACTCATCCCCGCGCACGTAAACTGGATTGCCAAAAACCATTTCTGCCGCCTGCCCCTCAAGCGGATTCGGGATGGCCGCCCGCTGGTGATTTTCGGTTATGTCACTTCATGCTTCCCCAGCGACGGTCACATCGAGAACGTGGAAGACCTCGAATTGCTCTTTCCACGCAAGGGCGCCCCGCCCGACTTAATCCGCCTGCACAGGGATGACATCAGCCTGTATTCGCAACGAACAGTGCAAAGCCATTATCTGCGGGTGGGGGTCAAGGCTTCGGCGGCGGAGGAGGCGGAGTTTGCGGCGTCAGAAGAAATGTTCCACGCGAAGGGCTTTCATCTCAATTTCGACCGCGGCTATTACGACCTGCTCGACATGAACGAGCAGAACCAATCAGCCCATCCCCACCTGTATCTAATCGGTTCACGCTGGCTTGCGTCTGTACCTGAGTCAATGTATTTCGAAATCACAACCAGGCTGAAGGAAATGCTTGGCTGGGGAAAAGTTATCTTCAACTATCATCCGGACTGGCTGCCGAAGGAAGTTCATACCGTGAACAGAGCATTGGGGTTGAAATATAAACTAACCAAACACTACCTGACCGAGCCAGAAACTCCCCCACAAACCGCAGGCATCATTGCAGTTGAATTCGAAGAACGGCTGAAACAGGGTTTTGGTTAAGAGTGTGTGTTTTTAAGTCGAAACTGACCACAGATAAACGCTGATTTTGATGGAAATTCCAATAGAAGCGCCTGTAAATTCAATTTATCTGTGTTCATCTGTGGGAGAATTTCAAAACACTCTCTCAGACATTTCAAATGAATCCCAAAAGGAGGCATGTATGAGTCACGCTGGCAAAAAAGACAAAGGTCAAAAAGAACAAAAAAAGAAACCGAAACATACCCTGAAGGAAAAGAGAAAACTCAAGCACGAAAAGGAACAAAAGGGCGAAAAGAAACACCTCACCATACCAGGATAGGAATTTCCAGAACGCAAAACGAGCCAGGCAGAACCCCGGCTCGTCTTGTTTCAGAGCGGAAACTGCCCGCCTCATCCCCAATCTGCTACCTGTCTCCGTCCGAACAACCTCCACAATCTCTGACAGGTTCATCCATAATTCCTCCACAAAGAGTTGATATAGTGGGGCATAAACCAACATATGGAGTCTGTATCATGAATCGACACAACATCATAATCGAGGCGGAGGAACTGCTGACAAGAGTCAACGAGGAAAACATCCGAATCTTCGACGCGTCCATCGTGGATGATATGTACCAACAGGGGCATATCCCCGGCGCGACTTATTTTGACCACGAGAAGTTTTCCGACCCAGGCAAAGCCTATGAGTACATGCTTCTGCCTGACGATAAACTTGCCGCGCAGATCGGCGCTGCGGGTATCTCGAACGATACGGAGGTGGTTGTGTATGCCTGCGGAATGTTGCCATACGCTGCTCGTGCGTGGTGGGTGCTCCGTTATGCGGGTCATAACAACGTGCGCGTTCTCAACGGGGGGCTGTCGGCGTGGAAGAAGGCTGGCGGGGAGGTCGAGCAGGTTGCCCGTCAGTATGAACCGGTGGTTTTCCATCCAGAGTTCAAAGCGGGTATGTTCGCCAATAAAGAGGAGGTCATTGAAGCGCTCAAAGACAAGGAGATTTCTGTGGTCGATGTTCTGCCCCTTGAAAGTTATGAAGGCGCTCACATACCAGGTTCTACATGTCTGTCCTCCATGGACCTGATGCAAGGCCTGGATTACCTTCTGCCAGACGATCAACTCGCCCTGCGCCTGCAAGAAAAAAGCGGGTACAAGCGCATCATCACCTATTGCGGTGGCGGTATTGCGGCGGCTGTCAATGCCATGGCACACCTCATCGTTGGGCAGGAAAATGTTGCCGTATATGATGGTTCTCTCTTCGAATGGATAGGGGAGGGGCTGCCCGTCAGAGGGACGGGTAAATGGGAAATCTGGAAACAAAGCGCATAATCCCAACACACCTATCGCGTTCTATTTTATACTCGCCCCATGCCGCAACTTATCCTCGTCGTGGATGACGAACCCAAGGTTGCACGCCTTGCACGGGACTATTTGGAAAAAAATGGGTTTCGTGTTTTGACGGCAGGCGACGGTCCATCTGCCCTGATGCTTGCCCGCCGCGAAAAACCCGACCTCGTCATCCTCGACCTGATGCTCCCGCAAATTGACGGACGCGAAGTCTGCCGCATTCTGCGCCAGGAAAGCGACGTGCCCATTATCATGCTCACCGCGCTCTCCGAGGAAATTGACCAGGTGACCGGCCTCGAGATTGGCGCGGATGATTACATCACCAAGCCGTTCTCTGTCCGTATGCTGGTGGCGCGTGTGCGGGCGCTGCTGCGCAGAACACGCGGCGAAGTCAAAGCACCGGGTGTTGTCCGCGTTGGCGGGTTGGAAATTGATGCAGAAAAGTATTCGGTTACGTTCAACGGCAGCCCGCTCAAACTTACCCCAAACGAGTTCAAACTTCTGCATCTGCTAGCCAGCCGCCCCGGTCAAACACTCACGCGCGAAAGCCTCCTCGAAGACCTGCACGGCGCCGCCTCCAGCCTCGACCGCAGCGTGGACTCTCATATCAAAAATCTCCGCAAGAAACTCGAAGCCGCGTCAGGTGATCCCTCGATCGAAACCGTCTATGGCATCGGCTATCGTCTTCATGTGTCACCCTGAGCCCTTGGGCTTCGCTCAGGACAAACTCCGCGAAGGGTTTCCCCATGTCTGAAAAATCATCATCTCCTCCATCAAGAACCCGCCGCGTAAGTCGTGCATTGGCGTTCACGATCTTCTTCGTTATCTCCGCCGTCATTTTTGTTGGGGGCGTTGCGGCAATCCTATATTTCCTCTTTTCACAATACTCCGGCGTTCAGAACCTCTGGATTCTGGTCTGCGGTGCGCCTGTCGTTCTGGCTGCAATCGTTCTCATCACCATCTTCAACCTGTACACCCGCTTTGGCAGACCACTCGAGGAGCTCTTCAACACAATCAACAAAGTTGAGGAAGGCGACCTCTCTGCCCGCGTGCCTGAAAATAGATCAGACATGTTCAGCGACCTGTTCAAGCGTTTCAACAAAATGGTCGGCGAACTCGAACGCGCCGAGCAGCAGCGCCGCAATCTCACCGCCGACATCGCCCACGAACTGCGCACGCCGCTTCATATCATTCAAGGCAACCTCGAAGGCGTGCTCGACGGCGTTTACCAGCCTGCGCCCGAACATCTCAAAGACACACTCGACGAAACACATTTGCTCACCCGCCTGGTGGACGATCTGCAAACTCTCTCGCTTGCCGAGGCAGGACAACTTCCGCTTCATCCCACCCGCTTCCTGCTCGCTGACCTGATGTCGGATCTCGCTTCGAGTTTTTCATCTCAAGCCGTTTCCCAGAATATCAATCTCCATACACACATTGCCAATCCGACTCAAGAACTCACCGCCGATTACGACCGCCTCAAGCAGGTGCTATCGAACCTTGTTTCGAATGCCCTGCGTCACACGCCCAAAGGTGGGAAAATTTTTCTCGAAACAGAAGCAGGTTCAAGTCCAGAAAGAAACGTGCGGATCATGATTAAGGACACAGGGGCAGGAATCGCATCCGAAGATCTGCCCTTCATCTTCGACCGTTTTTGGCGCGCGGACAGGTCGCGTACCGAACGCTCCCACAGCGGTCTGGGGCTGGCAATCACCAAGCAACTTGTCCACGCGCACAATGGGAGAATTGATGTGCAAAGTGAATTGGGCAAGGGCACGACCTTCATCATCGAACTGCCATAACAAAAACTCCCGAAGCCTCTTCGACTTCGGGAGTTTTGCTTTGCAGAGTTACGCAGGCTGACTTGCCTTCGCCACGATCTCTTCGAGCATCTTCGTGGTCAGCGACTTGGGGCGTTCGATGGGCCAGCCGAGGGCGCGCGCCCAGACGTAGTTGGCTGTCACGCCGAGGGCACGACCGACGCCGAACAGCACGGTGTAAAAATCGAATTCACGCACGCCGTAGTGATATTGCAGGGTGCCGCTGATGGCGTCCACGTTGGGGGCGGGGTTCTTTGCCTTGCCCTGCTCGCGGAGGACCTGTGGCACCACCTCGAAGACCAGATCGGCAAGGCGGACGAGGTCGTCTTGCGGAAAGTGCGCCTTGGCAAATTCCATTTGCGCGGTGAACCGCGGGTCAGGCACACGCAGAACGGCATGACCGTAACCGGGGATGACCTTGCCGCTGTTGAGCGTATCCCACGCGAACTTATACAGGTCGTCGCGCGAGGGGACGCCGCCGAATTGCTTGTGGACCTCCAACAGCCAGCCGAGGCATTCCTGGTTTGCCAGCCCGTGCAGCGGACCGGCGAGGGCGTTCAGCGCGGCGGAAAAGGCGTAGTAGGCGTCTGAGAGGGTGGAGCCAGCCAGATGCATGGCGTGAGCCGAAGCATTCCCGGATTCATGGTCGGAGTGCAGGATGAAGTACAAGCGGGCCAAGTCGGCATATCCTTTGCGGTCTTCCACGTTCATCATGCGTGCAAAGTTCATGCCATAATCCTGCCGCGGGTTGTATTTCATCTTTTTGGTTTCGCCGAAGTATTTCATGCGATAGATGAAGGCGGCAATCAGCGGAAGTTTGGCGGTCAGGTTCAGGCTGTCCTCGAGGGCGGCTTCCCAATACTCATCCTTCTTCATCCCTTCGTGGTAGCGCCTGGCAAACACCGATTCGTTCTGCAGGGCAAGCACCGCTTGCGAGAAGAGGGTCATCGGGTGCATTTCCTTCGGCATAGCCTTGAGTACCTTATAAACGTAGTCGGGAATCTCAGCGCGCTTCGCCCATTCGGCTTCCACTTCCTGCGCCTGCCCCTTCGTTGGCACTTCGCCAATCATGAGCAGGTAATACAACCCACCGACCAGCGGCATCTTGCCGCCGCGCGCCCTGGGCAGCGCCTTCAGCACCTCGGGGATGGACATGCCGCGAAAGCGGATGCCCTCGGCCGGGTCAACGTAGGAAATATCCGTTACCAGCGCCTTGACATCACGCATCCCGCCGACCACTTGCCCCACGGTCACGTGATCCACGACTACATCGGCATGTTCCTTCGCCAGCGACTTCATCCGCTCGCGCCAGGCGGGCAATTGAGCGGTAATCTTTTCGTGCAGTATCATGAATTCCTCCATTAATTCCTCACCCCAACCCCTCTCCTGTTTTGGGAGACGGGCAAGGGGAGAGGGATATTATAGACTCACCAGTTTCTTCAACGCCTCGTGCGTTTCCTTCACCGCCGCAGCGGATTTGTCGAACATCGCCTTTTCCTTATCGTCGAGTTGGTACTCGATGATTTTCTCCATGCCGTTTGCGCCCAGCATGACCGGCACACCGAAGAACATGTCATGCAAGCCGTATTCGCCGTCCATATATGCGGCGCAGGGGACAATCAACTTCTTGTTCTTGAGAATGGCTTCCGCCATTTGGGCGCAGGCGGCAGAGGGCGCATAGAATGCCGAGCCGGTCTTGAGCAGGTTCACGATCTCGCCGCCGCCTTTGCGCGTGCGGTTGACAATCGCTTCCAGACGATCGGGGGGCAAATACTCCCGAAGCGGAATCCCGGCGATGTTCGAATGACGCGTGAGCGGAACCATTTCGTCGCCATGACCGCCCAGCACATAACAATCAATATTCTCCACGCTCACACCGGTTTCCATCGCCACAAAGGCGCGCATGCGGGCAGAGTCCAAAATCCCCGCCTGCCCCACCACACGGTTGCGCGGCAGGCCGGTCTTCTTCATCGTCAGGTAGGCCATGGTATCCAGCGGGTTAGTCAGCACGATGTAGAAGGCATCCGGCGAATACTTCAATGTCTCCGTTGCGGCTTTCCCCACAATCTCGGCATTGGCAGACAACAAATCATCACGGCTCATACCCGGCTTGCGCGGCAAGCCCGCCGTGATGATGATGATGTCTGAGTCTTTTGTGGCGGCGTACTCGTTTGCGCCCACAATCTCGACATCCTTGCCGATAATCGGCATTGCCTCCAGCATGTCGAGCGCTTTGCCCTGCGGCATTCCATCCACCACATCCACCAGCACCAGGTCCGCAAGTTCGCGCTCTGCCAGCCAGTGGGCTGTGGTTGCGCCGGTCATTCCGGCGCCAATAATGGAAATCTTCTTCATGGATCCTCCAGTTGAACAATACGATGTGTACGAATTTTATCCGAAAACCCGACCGGACAAAGTACAATTTGTCATTTGTTCGAGATGACTGACTGCAGACAAGAAAACGGTGACGCCCTTGGGCGTCACCGTCCGCCTCATTCCTGACCTTATTCCGATTCTGCTTCGAGGAGCCTGGTCGCCGAAATGGCTGCCGCCGCCCCCATCCCCGCCGAAGTGACCACCTGACGGAAATGCGGGTCTGCCGCCTCGCCCGCCGCAAACACTCCGCGGACGTTCGTCTCCATCTTCTCATTGACCTTGATGTAACCCAGGTCGCTCATCTCCAATTGCCCCTTGAACATCTGCGTGTTCGGCGTATGACCGATGAAAATGAAGAGACCATCCGTCTCCAGCGTGGACTCTTCGCCCGTTTTCACATTCTTGAGTTTCACCCCCTCCAGTTTATCTGTGCCAATCGTTCCGGTGACCACTGTATCCCAGATGAACTTGATCTTCGGGTGGCTCATGGCGCGCTTCTGCAAAATGGCGCCGGCACGCAGGGTGTCGCGGCGGTGGACGATGGTCACCGAGGAGGCGTAACGGGTGATGAACAAGCCTTCTTCGAGCGCGCTGTCGCCGCCGCCTACCACCACCACCTTTTTATCCTTGAAGAACCAGCCGTCGCAGGTGGCGCAGTACGACACGCCCCGCCCGGTCAACTCCACCTCGCCAGGGATGTTGAGGTGATTTGGGCTGGCGCCTGTGGCGATGATCAACACATCGGCAAGATACTCGCCGTTATCGGTCGTCACGCGGAAGGGACGGTTGGACAACTCCACCGCGTTCGCCATATCGAATTCGGTCACGGCGCCGAAGCGCTCCGCCTGTTGCTGAAATAACTCGCCCAATTCGGCGCCGCCCACCCCGTCCGGAAAGCCCGGATAATTCTCGATGGTGTGCGTCAGTGCCGCCTGACCGCCCAACTGCATGCCGGTCAACACCACGGGCTGAAGCTCCGCGCGCGCGGCATACAACGCGGCGGCGTACCCGGTCGGTCCCGACCCTAAAATCAATACTTTGACGTGTTTTGCGTTTCCGTTATCGGACATTCTTTGTTCCTCATGCGAAAAATGATATCAACCGTGGTTGAGACAACACCCACAGAGCGTTAATTACGGTTCGCCTCTTTTTAGATGCAAACAAAAGCGAAAAGTTGCACACAGCCTATTCCTTCACCCGTTCGAGTTTCGCACCCAGCGCAATCAGTTTCTTGTCCACGTTCTGGTAGCCGCGCTCGATCTGACCGATGTTGCGCACCACCGAAGTCCCCTTTGCCGTCAGTGCCGCCAGCAAAAGCGACATGCCGGCGCGGATGTCGGGGCTTTCCAAATTCTCGCCGTAGAGTTGATTGGGTCCCTGCACGAGACAGCGGTACGGGTCGCACAGAATGATGCGCGCCCCCATGCCCACCAGTTTGTCGGTGAAGTACATGCGACCGGAAAACATCCAGTCGTGGAACATGATCGAGCCGCTGGCTTGGGTTGCCACCGTAATGGCAATGCTGATCAAATCCGTCGGAAAGGCGGGCCAGACGTTCGTCTTGACTTCGGGAATCGCGCCGTCCAAATCAGGGATAACCTTCAACTCCTGCTCAGCCGGCACAATGATGTCATCGCCTTCCACATTCCAGCGCACTCCCATCCGCTCGAAGATATGTGCAATCATGCCCAGGTTTTCCACGCCGGCGTTTCTAATCCGCACGGTTCCATGTGTCACCGCTGCCGCGCCAACGAAACTGACCACCTCCAGGTAATCCGGTCCAATCGTAAACTCGCCGCCGTGCAGTTTCGGCACGCCATGAATACGGAGTGTATTCGATCCGATCTCCTCGATCTGCGCGCCAAGGTTGTTCAGAAAATGGCACAACTCCTGCACGTGCGGCTCGGACGCGGCGTTGCGAATGACCGTCTCCCCCTTTGCCGTGACCGCTGCCATAATGGCGTTTTCCGTTGCCGTTACGCTGGCTTCGTCCATCAGAAAATCCGCTCCGCGCAAACCGTTCGATTTGAAGGCAAAGCCGCGGTCGTAGGTGACCTCCGAGCCGAGGGCGCGTAAAGCGAGGATGTGCGTATCGAGACGGCGCCGCCCGATGACATCGCCACCAGGCGGAGGCAGTTTGAACTCGCCGATGCGTGCCGAGAGCGGTCCTGCGACGAGGATGGAGGCGCGGATGCGGCGGCAAAGGTCCGGGTCGAGGTCCGCCGGTCTCAGGTCCCGGGCGGTGACGCGCCACGAAGTGGCGTCCAGTTCTTCCACCTGCGCGCCCAGGCTTTCGATGAGATGCCGCATCACAGAGACATCTTTGATGCGCGGGATGTTCCGCAACACAACAGGTTCTTCGGTCAGCAAACATGCGGCGACCAGGGGCAGAGCGGCATTCTTGTTTCCGGCGGGCGTCACCTCGCCGTTCAGCGGCGTACCGCCTTCGATGATGAATTTTTCCATGGTCATCTCCTGGGAAAGTTGCCGAACATTGTAAGGCACTTCACAATCTCCTGCAAGCACATTACAGTAAACTTACATGAGAGCCACCGTGAAAATCTGCCGCCTCTATCGGCTATAATAATAAAAATGTGGTTTGAATTGCTTGTCCCCGTTCTTTTGGGCTGGCTTGCTGGGCTGCTGGTAAACTACCTCGCCGACGTTCTCCCTTTCACCCGCCGCCTGAGCCAGCCTGCCTGCCCTCGCTGTCAAACCCCTTTTCGCTGGGCAGACTATTTGACCCTGCGCGCCTGCCGCACCTGCGGAAAACGGCGAAGCCTGCGCACGTGGATCGTGCTGATCCTTGCCGCCGCTTCCTTTCTGTACCTTTGGCTGTTCCCCCGTCCCGGGCTGGGTCTGCCCCTCAGCCTGATCGTCCTGACCTACTTCGGCGTCATCATTGTCATTGACATCGAGCATCGCCTCATCCTGTTCCCCACGGTGATTGCCGGCGCTGTTTTAGGCTTGATTGCCGGTACCTACCTTTACAGCAAACAAGACGGCGTTCTCGCCGGGATGCTGATCTCCCTTTTGGGCGGAGTTGTCGGTTTCGCCATCATGTTCCTTTTTTACAAACTCGGCGAGGTGGTTGCCCGTTACCGCGCCCGCAAAATGCGCGCCGCCGGGCAGGCGGAGGATGAAGAAGAGGCGCTCGGCGGCGGAGACGTGTACCTGAGCGGCGTGCTGGGGCTGATGCTTGGCTGGCCCAACGTCATTTTGGGAATCACCGCCGGGGCGCTGGCAGGAGGCGCGATGGGATTGCTGGCGGTCATCGCCTACCTCATCCAGCGCCGCTACGCCGAAAACAGTCTGATGACGTTCATCCCCTACGGTCCCTCGCTTGTACTGGGAGCGTTTTACATCCTTTATTTCTTTTGATTTACGGATATTATGCAGTTTGCCGTAGCACGACATTCATGTCGCTTGCAAATGCTGGACCATGGTCTCGCGCAACTGTCTAAGGTGAGTGATTTACAAAAGTGTAAACCCAGGCGCCTTCGTTTAGTACGAATGTCTTATTTGGTTGGACAACCGAGCCATTAAACTAGAAGAAGGAACCTTGGAGAATAGGAACGACCATGAATCATCTGAAATTCAATTCCCAAAAGAGCAGGGCACAGGCGATTGTCGAGTTTGCCATTGTCCTGCCTGTGCTGCTGTTGGTGGTCTACGGCTTGATCGAAACGGGCAGGTTTATCTTCATTGTGTCCTCGGTGAACAACGCCACCCGTCAAGCCGCCCGCTACGGTTCGACCTCCGGCACTGATTCAGCCTACAATGTTCCGCGTTATCAAGCCTGCGCCGGAATACGACAAGCCGCGAATAACAGCGACTTTCTCAACGCCTTCACCGATGCGGACATCACCATCACCTATGACCGTCCCACTAGCGGGAACCCCAACCCGACTGATTACGACACTTGTGACGGCACCGCGGACACTGGAGTCTCCGCTATCACTGGAGACCGCATCAACGTTACCATCAATTACAGATACAACGCGATTGTTCCCTCTCTGGTCCCCTTTATTTCTCGCACCATGACCGCCTCGAGTTCGCGCACGCTGTTGTTGACGATTTCGGTGCCGCCGCCGAAAACCCCGACGGTTACCCTCATTACGGCAGATACGCCCGACCCGTCTGAAATTGGCGGGTATGTGGCGGTCACCGTGCAAGTCACGGCGACTTCATCCACCCCCACCGGCACTGTCAACATTACCGGCGCGGACGAGAACTGTACGATCACCCTCTCTTCGGGCACAGGCACTTGTAATGTACGGTTTACCTCCATCGGTGAGAAAACGATCACGGCGGACTATACTGGCGACGCCAATCACGATGCTAGCAGCGACACAGAGGTTCATACTGTCAACCCCGCCTCGACGGTCACTACCATCACTGCCGATTCGCCCGACCCCTCGGTTCCCAATCAATCGGTTAACGTGGCTGTCACCGTTTCCACCGCGTGGGGAACCGCCACCGGGACGGTGTCCATTACCGGTGCCGATACGAACTGCACCATCACGCTTTCCGGCGGAGCAGGCAATTGCAATGTCAATTTCGCATCCACCGGTACAAAAACCCTGACCGCCTCCTATAACGGCGACACCGAACATGCTGCAAGCAATGACACTGAAGGTCATACCGTGTTGCCGCCCGGCGTAACGACCACGATCATCACATCCGATAATCCAGACCCATCACAGGTGGGCGAAGCGGTTGCGGTCTTCGTCACGGTTACAGGGAGCTCCACCACGCCCACCGGCACGGTCGAGATCACCGGCGCGGATACAAACTGCACCATCACGCTTTCCGGCGGGACAGGCAGTTGTAATGTGGTGTTCAACTCCACTGGCAGCAAGACCCTCACTGCCACATATGGCGGTGATGCCAACAATTCAGGCTCCAGCGACACCGAAAGCCATACCGTCTCGTTACCCGCTGCCATCACCAATATCACATCTGATCTGCCGGACCCGTCGAATCCCGGACAGGCGGTGAGCGTCACAGTTGTCGTATCGGGCGGCTCGACAACGCCTACCGGCACGGTTGCCATCACCGGCGCGGACACGAACTGCACCATCACCCTTTCCGGCGGAACGGGCAGCTGCAATATCGTCTTCAATACCACCGGTTCGAAAACGATTACCGCCACATACAGCGGAGATGGCACTCATGGCGGCAGTACAGACACGGAGCCTCATACGGTCGCGGTGGTTGCGCCTTCGATCCCGAACTGTAACACGCTCTCGGTTGCCACCCACCTGTCGAAACTGAAAATGTTGAACGGCCGAATGGTCATCAACATCACGAATCCGTTCGCTCAATTGCTGCAGATCAGCACCATCAAAGTCACATGGAATCACGACAAAGGACACCAGACCGGCACCGACAAGACACTGATCCTCGACAAGGTTTATCTGGGCGGCGGCGTAATCTGGGACGGGAACGAAATCGGACCGGATGCGATCATCATTCCAACTTCTGCCGCCACGATCCCGGCAAATTCGACCTCTGCCCTGGAATTCCTCTTCCATCAGACGTTCGACCGCTGGGATAATACGGAAAGCGTGGAACTTTTCTTTGCCAACCCCGGTTGCGAGACAGTGACGCTCAAGCAGACTGCGCATGAATAATCGCCGCCTCAACAAGGAGCGTAAAGCATTCTACGCCGGATTTTCGTGATCTGACGCTCATGCGTCCGAATCTCCCAAAGGTTCGAGCAGGCATCTGCCTTTGCGCCGATGGGATAAAATTGGTAAACTATTCACAGCGAGACATATATGAACAAGTCCAAACTCGAACGCGGCCAAAGCCTTGTCGAATTTGCCATCAGCCTGGTGATCATCCTCTGGCTGTTGGCGGGCGCGGTGGAATTCGGCATTGCCCTTTTCCAATACATCCAACTGCGCGACGCGGCGCAGGAAGGCGCGCTGTACGGTTCGATCAATCCTCCTGCCAGCGCGGCGGCAAATGATCCAAATCGCCTTGCCATTATTGCGCGTGTACGAAACGCGTCCTCGTCTCCTCTCAACCTCAATGATACGTCCGCAGTGACTGTGACCGTCACGGTCACCGGCAACGGTTGTGTCAATGGAACGAGTGCCGTCACGGTAACCGCCTCCTATAACCACCAGGTTTTCATGCCGTTCGCGACGCTTTTCATGGGGAACACCATTCCGCTCAGCGCCTCGGTTACGGATACAATTCTCAATTCGTCCTGTTGACGCCAACCAAATACACGCCTCGGGCGGGACCGATACCTGAATCAGGTGCATCAGGTATAATCCCGCCCGTACTTTTTCAAAGGAGGTGAACCGGCGCCATTCCCGGGAAAGACAGCGCATGGATTTTAGTCTTATAGTCTTGTAGTCATAGAGTCTTATAGTTGCATGGTCTCAGAAACGCGATTACCACAAAACTATGAGATGGTCTGGCAATCAGTCTATACGACTAAAGTTGACGAGGACAAGGGTTCTCCACCGCGAGGTGGAGTTAATCTTTCCCCCGCCCCTGCCCCTCTCCCAACGGGAGAGGGATGTCCACAGGACAGGGTGAGGGTTAGAAAAAATCGAAAGATCAGCGGAAGCCCTTCGGGCGCGCCATCGCCCGTCTTCTTTCCCTCCGAACATAAAACCCTGCCGCAAACGCCGCGCGGGCAACCGTGCGGACAAAACGCAAGGGAATGGCATACACTATGTCATTGCGAGGAGTGTTTGTTGCGACGAAGCAATCCCCCACACTTGGTGGAGATTGCTTCGCGCTATGGCGTTCGCAATGACAGAATAAATTTCGGAGGAACCCAAAATGTGTGGAATAGTAGGCTACATCGGACCGCGCGACGCGGTGCCGATCATTATCAACGGTCTGAAGCGGTTGGAGTACCGCGGCTACGACTCGGCGGGAGTCGCGGTTTTGAGCGAGGATCAGATCGAGGTCCGAAGAGACGCGGGCAAATTATCCCAATTGATCGATCTTGTTGCCAAGTCGCCCGTCGAAGGCGCGCCGGGCATCGGTCACACGCGCTGGGCGACGCACGGCGCGCCGTCCGCGCGCAATGCGCACCCACATCTCGGTCAGACCGGACGCGTGGTCGTCGTCCAAAACGGAATCGTGGAAAACTTCCTCGAGCTCAAAGATGAACTGACCGCCGAGGGCGTCGAATTTCAATCGGAGACCGATACCGAAACCATCGTACATCTTGTCGAACACTATCTCGCCACCGGCGCGGGACTGGTCGAAGCAGCGCGCAAAACCTTCAATGACATTCAGGGGGCGAACGTGGTGGTGCTGATGTCTGCCGACGAGCCGGATAAGATCGTCACGGCGCGCATCGGCAATGCCGGCGGTGTGGTGATTGGCTTGGGCAGGGAGGAAAACTTCGTCGCCAGCGACATCCCCGCCATCATGGAGCATACGCGCGATGTCATCTTTTTGGAGTCGCGGCAGATGGCGGTCGTGACACGGGACACGGTCACCATCGAAACGCTGGACGGTGCAAAAGTCAAACCGCAGGTGCATACCGTTTCGTGGGACCCGGTGGCGGCAGAGAAGGGCGAGTACCGTCACTTCATGCAGAAAGAAATCCACGAACAATCGCGCGCCCTGACCGACACGCTGGCAGGACGCGTGGACTTTGCAAACGGGAAAATCCGCCTGCCCGACCTCAATCTGACCGAAGCGCTGGCAAAGAAAATCGAACGGATTTACATCACCGCCTGCGGAACCGCTGCCTACGCCGGCATGGTCGGCAAGTATCTCATTGAAAAGATCGCCCGCATCCCGGTGGAGGTGGTCATCGGCTCTGAGTTCCGTTACAGCGACCCAATCCTGAACGACCGCACGGTGGTGCTTGCCATCTCGCAATCGGGAGAAACGGCAGATACCCTCGCCGCGATGGAAGAGGGACGCCGCAAAGGCGCCGTACTCTGGAGCATCGTCAACGCCATCGGCTCACAAGCCATGCGGATTGCCGACGGATTCATCTCGATGCAAACCGGACCTGAAATCGGCGTCGCCTCGACCAAAGCCTTCACCGCCCCGCTGGTTGACCAATACATGCTGGCGATTCTGCTGGCAGACCTGCGCGGCACACTAGACGCCCAAAGCCGCCGCAGCCTCGTCTCTGACCTGCGCCTCATCCCCGACCTGGTGGGCCGGACGCTCGAACGCGAAAGCGAAGTCGAAGCCGTTGCCCATGCCCTCAAAGACATTCGCAACTGCCTGTATTTGGGGCGCGGCATCAATATGCCCATCGCCTACGAAGGCGCGTTGAAATTAAAGGAGATTTCCTATATCCACGCCGAGGGCTACCCGGCCGGCGAGATGAAGCACGGTCCCATCGCGCTGATTGACGAACACATGCCCGTGCTGTGCCTGGCGCCGAAAGACCCCTGGCACGAGAAGATGATTTCACAAATTCAGCAGGCAAAGGCACGCGGCGGAAAGGTGATTGCCGTCGCAACGGACGGCGACGAACTGGTCAAAGGCATGGCAGATCACGTCCTTTGGGTGCCCGAAACACCGTGGATGCTTTCGCCCGTGATCACCGTCTTGCCGCTGCAGCTGCTGGCATATCACATTGCCACCCTGCGTGGGCTGGATGTGGATCAGCCCCGGAATCTCGCCAAAAGTGTCACAGTGGAGTAACCTGCACGCCCTCCCCAATAGTACTTTTTGGGGAGGGCGCATATCAATACTGTTGGGTCAATTGCTTATTGAAAAATCCTCATTTTGGCATAAAATAAGTACAGAATTCATTTCTGAACCTTGGTTTTTGCCGAGCCTGCAGGTCATATTATTTTTTTTGTTATTTATCTTTTATTTTTCAAAAGGCTCACAGGATAAAAAAGGAGTTCAGACATGAAAAGGACCAATTCTCAAAAGGGACAGGCGCTCATCCTGATCGCATTCGGGATTGTCGCGCTGATTGGCTTCACTGCCCTGGCAGTGGATGGCGGGAGAGTCTTCTCAGACCGACGCAATGCTCAAAATGCCGCCGACACTTCGGCGTTAGCCGCCGCCTTGGCGCATCTACGCAACGACCCCGCTGGCTTTGAAGCCAAGGGATTGGAACGTGCTCTGAGCAATGGTTATAACAATGACGCGGACAGCACGGTATCTGTCGTCTTTTGTAATACCGTTGTCGGCACCAGCGATCCTTGCGTCGGCTTGCCAACTGGTGCGAACCCGGCGGAATATATCAGGGTGAAAATCACATCCAACGTTCCAATGACCTTTGCGCGTGTCCTGGGCAGGGAATTCGTCACCAATCGCGTGGAAGCCATCACACGCGTCCAGGGAAGCCCTACGGATAATCCATTCACCGCTGGAGCGGGGCTGTATTCGGTCAGAAACGACAACGCCGATGATTGCTTCAAGGTGAACGGTTCAGCCGACCTCACCCTGCACGATACCGGTATCTTCGTAAATTGCACCGGCAGTTCGGCGCTCTTCCTCAATGGCAGTGCGGATATTGGCATGGACGCCAACGCGCAGGTGGCAGGCTGTACAAACAACATCAATTTCCCCATCAGCGGCACAGGAACCATTGATTGCAATGTTGCCCAGCAGATCGTCAACGAAAATACCTTTGCCGACGTTCCTACCGTTTTACCCACCCCAAACTGCACCAGCGCGGCGCAATATAACTCCGCCACCAATACCGTTTCACCGGGGGCGGATGGCACCGGTTACTTCAACAGCAATCTTACTCCCAGCGGCTCCATCACCACCTTTCAAGCCGGAACGTACTGTTTCCTCAATGGCAGCACTATTCAATTAACGGGCGGCAAAAGCATCAAAGGAACCGGCGCAGTAAAATTTGTCATGAATGGGGGGGATATTGACCTCAAGGGCTCCAGTAACGACTTCGATGATCTTGAAATCTACGCCAACAGCTCGGATTTCGATCTTTTCGGAACGCTCAACTCGGACCGCTTCCGCTTCTTCGGCAACGGAAGCAGTGATTTTGCCCTGAATGCCGGCGCTGTGTTCACTTCGACGGATACCTATATCTACTCGGAAACCGGCACGATTGATTTCAATGCCCAGGCGAGTGCAGATATGCATGCCCCCCCTGCCGGAGATACGTTTGCCGGGTTGTTACTCTATATGCCTTGGGATAACCCGAACGATTTCGAATTGAACGGCGGCTCGAACAATACCTGGTACGGCACCGTTCTTATGCCGCATGCCGATGTGACCTATAACGGCGGAGCCGGTTTTAAACTCTACGGGCAGGTCATCGGGTATACGTTCAAGATCAACGGTGGCGGGCAGTCCGACATCTATTTTGATGCCAACTTCATTTATAACCCGCCAAACAACCCCACCATGGATTTGATCAAATAAATAGGACATTTGGGCTAATTTGTAACCTTTTCTAATCTTAAATGTTGACACAGCCCTTTTAAAATTTGTACAATTAGAGACACTTGAATTGTTTTCAAGCGTCTCTAATTTGTTTATGATTGTACTAAATTGAATAATGAACGAAGGAGAAAACATGATCAAATCTATCCGTGCACTTTTCCTTTCTCTGACGATCCTCGCCTTCCTGTTCAGCGTAATAGGCACTACAACGGCCTATGCGGATGACGGTGTTACGACGCCAGAGGATCAGTCGTCGGCGCCTGCTTTGGACGAAGAACAACCCACCGATACGGAGGAACCGCCGCCCCCCTCCGATGAGCCTCCTGTGGAAACGCTCCTTGAGCAGCTGCCGGAAAACACAACCCTGACCATCTTGGATTCCGAAGGGGAAGCTGTACCGCTTGCCTCACAGGAATCGGAGGAGGCGATCGCTTCCGGCTATGACCCGATCTGGTGTCCTGCCGGTCAGGTTCCCACGCCGGGGGAGAACGGCTGTACCCAATCCTTCACCAGCTTTTCAGAATTGCTGGCTTACCTGAAAGCCAATGAAATTTCATACCAGCAGGCTGGGACGATCTATATCCAGCAGGGCGACTATCTGGGCGGCGAGACCGAAATAGATTTCAATACATACGACTTTGACACCTTCGATCAATACGACCTGACCTTGCAAGGCGGTTGGGATACATCCTACGATCCCGACGTCAATGGAGATCCCACTTTTACATCTACAAATTTCAACATTCCGATCATCATCGGTTCGAGCACCAACCCCTGGGCTGGTTCGCTGACCCTCAAAAATATCAGCGTCTCGGGTGTCTCTGATCAGACGGGACTGACCCTTTATTCCGAGGACAACATCAGCCTTGATGAAGTGACGGTCACGAATTCGCAAGCCGGAGCCGAACTCCACGCGGGCGGCGACGTAAAGGTCGAATACTCGAAGTTCAATCACAACAAACTGGGCGGCGCAAACATCAACGCTGGCGGGCTTGTCGTGGTGGATTACAGTGAATTCCGGGGCAACGGCAATGAATATAACGACGGATACGGTCTCCAGATCGTAAGCGCCGGGGAGACCAATCTCTATGAAGTTATCGCCAGCAGGAACAAGATGTTCGGTGCAGATATTACATCTGGCGGATCCGTGTACATCGATCGGAGTGTCTTCTCAGGGAACGCCTATTCCTACGAATGGACAACCACCTACGGCACGGGTTACGGATTGAAGGTCGTCAGCAGCGGCAACATCATCATCGAAGATATTGTTGCCAACAACAACTATTTCTTTGGCGCTTCCCTGGATGGCGTAAATGTCAGTATCACCCGAGGCGCCTTCAGCAACAATGGCAACAATCCCACCGCCGATTATCCTGTGGGATATGGGTTGAAAGTCGTTAGCGACGGTACGGTCAACATCGCCTCCATCAAGGCAAAGTGGAACCGTCTTTACGGCGCGGATATCGAAGCAGTCGGCAATGTGAACATTGACACCGGTTTCTTCAGCGGCAATCAGGGCGTAACCTACAATTACAATTGGGTATACGATGGCTACGGGTTGAAAATAACCACCGATGGAGATATCAATATCAACGGCGTGAAGGTGGTCAATAACTATCTTTACGGCGCATCCCTGGACGGCGCGAACGTCAGCATCTCCAACAGCATCTTTGCCAGGAACAGGTCTGAAGGCAGGGAGGATGCCGTGACCTACGGTTTGCAAGTCGTCGGCACCGGGTTGGTCAGTCTCACCAGTGTGAAAGCCAACCGCAACGAACTATATGGTGCGACTATCACAACCGCCGGTCCTGTTTCGATTACCAACAGTTTCTTCAACGGGAACACATCCTACGTTTATACCTGTGGTGGCGAAAAACAATACTTCGGTTACGGTTTACGCGTCGTCACGAATAGTGAAGTCTCACTATTCAATGTCCAAGCGAAGGGCAATTACCTGTACGGCGCGCATATCGAAGGGAAGGATGTAGCGATAGACACCGCCAATTTCAGCAATAACAGCTCCAAATGGGGGTTGGACCTGACCGGGCGCGGCCTTGAAGTGATCAGCCGCGAAACTGTGGCGCTGGTGGATGTCATTGCCGATAATAATCAATTGTTCGGCGCTGATATTGTCGCAGGCGACCTGGTGGCAATTGCTCAATCCTCCTTTAACGGTCACATCGCCTACTATTACGATTACTTCACCGGCGAAATCCTCCATCGGGACGGCGGATACGGTCTGAAAGTGGCTACATTGGGCGATATTGCCGTCGAAGACATTACAGCGAATGGCAACTATCTCTATGGTGCCAATCTGAATGGCGATGATATTTCCGTGGAAAACAGCCTCTTTACAAACAACGGTTCGGGTGTCATTACCGATCCCACCGGTTACGGTTTGAAGGTAATTGGCACGGGCGAGGTCGAGTTTGCCGGTGTAAACGCCAGTGACAATCAACTCTTCGGCGCGGATGTCAAAGCCGAACAGGCAGTCACCATCCTCAGTTCCTTCTTCTCTGGCCACCAGACCGTTACATTTGCGCCCTGCTTTGGGCTTACCTTCTACGGTTACGGCTTGACGGTGGAAGCCCCGGATGACATCTTCCTGAACGGCGTCCAAGCCAACTACAACAACCTGTGGGGCGCCTGGCTGATCGGCAACAATGTAACTGTCTACAACAGCCAGTTCAACAATAACGTGTCGGATTCCAATATCTTCATTGACGATACCGGCTTGCTTGTTGATGCCGGCGGCGTTGTGGATATCTGGCGAGTGGAAGCAAAAGAAAACCGTCTGATCGGTGCAACCATCAAAGCCGACGGAGACGTCTTCATCGCGGAAAGTGTCTTTACGGGCAATCGCGGTTTCACCTGCCTGCTCGATTGGTGTCCCGAGGGAAGCATTGTTTACCACGGGCACGGGCTAGATGTCACTACGCCGGGTCTCATCATGGTGACGGACACCATCGCCAGCGATAACAATCTGTTTGGCGCATTGTTGAACGGCGGACAGGTCATCGTCGCAAACAGTACATTCAGCAATAACGGCATGGGCAACGGATTGACCATCAACGCCACCGACAATGTCACACTGACAAATGTCGTCGCATCCAACAACGGCGGTCATGGCGTGGAAGTGAACGGTGTCTGCCAGAAGATTGTTCAAGTCAACGGCGGAACCTTTGCCGACAATCTTCTGTATGGCTTGAACGTTCTCTATGCCACCCTGACTGCCGATGGAACGCAGGTCTTTGCCAATAACGGTTCCGGCAATATTTTCACCGACACGAGCATCTGCGTTGTCGTAACGCCGTAACCCTCGCGGAAACTAAACGCATTTCACTGCGGACTGCTATAATTGAGGAACAGCCTAGGCTGTTCCTCAATTTCTTAACTCACTCACCTTACGCAGTTGCGCGAGACCATGGTCTCGCATGTTCAAGCGATATGAATATCGTACTGCGGCCAACTGCGCAAACCGATCCTTAAGGATATTCCATGACGAACATTCAGCAACGAACCAACGTTCTTCTCCCATTCTTGTTCGCGATGGCTATGCTTGCCGCCTGCGGCAATGCCCCGTCCTCCACCTCGACGGTTGCCGTCACCACGCCGGATATTCAATACATCGTCATTACTGCAACACCGCCTCCGATAACCAGTACGCCTGACCCGTGCGCGGCGGAGAACATTCAGGCCGAAGTCCAGAAGATTCATGCCTTCATGCGGGAATTCGACGACGCTTCGACTCTGGCCGCCAGCCGTCCGCGCGAGGAACTTGCCGCCTCCATTGCGGACCTCCAGCGGATACGCCGCAATGCGGAAGATCAAATCACTCCGTCCTGCCTTGTTACTCTCAAAACCTACCAAATCTCGCACATGAACGCAGTGATCAATACCTTGGTTGCTTTCATGGGCGGCGCAGACCAGGCCACCGTGGACCAAGGCATCAGTCTTGCCCGTCAAGAACATGACCAATACACCCTTGAACTGGCGCGGGTGCTTGGCATTCCAGTGGAGCAAGTTTCCACCCCCACGCCATAGATTTGCAAATGCAACGTAAGAGCCCGATCTTGATCGGGCTCTTTTTATTTTCGCCCAGGTCCATAGACAAGAACGACGGGGAGGTAAACCTTGTAACCTCGTGCAATGTCTCTGCAATGATTTTGATGTAACCTGATTCTCAGCCTTCCGTCTGGCAGCCAGAGGAAAAATTCCTTTACGCCTATCCTTACAAAAAAGCAATTTCGAGAAAAAACTTTCAAATGTGTATGTAACCAGCTTTATCTTTTTGGAGCGCTTTTTGTCTTGCAAATAGGTTCATCTTTTTTTTCAGGAGCAAATTATGAAACATTATTCTTCGGAAAAAGGACAGGCATTGATATTGATTACCTTCGGGATCATTGCCTTGATTGGGTTCACTGCTCTGGCAGTGGACGGCGGGCGGGCATTTGAGGATAAACGCCATGCCCAGAACGCAGCAGATACCGCCGCCCTTGCGGCAGCACTTGCCAAAGTCAAGGGGGAAGATTACACAGCAGCTGCATTAAACCGCTCTGCCAGTAATGGCTACAGTAATGATGCTGACTCTACCGTACAAGTCAATCTCTGCAGCGAAAGTGGCGTCACCTGCACCAATCTTCCTTCAGGTGCCAATCCATCCGAATATATTCGCGTGAGGATTACTTCTGTCATTCCTGCTACTTTTATGCGTGTTCTGGGGAGAAATCAACTTACCAGCACTGTTGAAGCCATTGCCCGAGCCCGGGGTGCCTCCTCCTCTTCATCTGGCGGTCCATTGTTCAATGGCGCGGCAATGGTGGCGACAAAAGGCGGAAATTATAGCCAATGCTTCCTTTTGAATGGCAGCGCCGACCTCTACACACACAACAGTGGCGTGTATGTAAATTGTAGCCATCAACAGGCTTTGTTTATCAACGGCGGCGCCAGTCTGCAAATGGACGCCATGGGGCAGGTAGTGGGTTGTTATAAAGTCAACGGCAGCGCTTCCTACGATCCCATCACCTGCGGCGTCAATGGTGGGGTTTCGCAAACCATAGACGAGACTACATTTGCAAGCATACCAACCACCCAGGCTCCACCTACTTGCAGCGGCAACGCTCCAGCACCCTCAATAAGCGGCAGCACCATCACTTATTCGCCTGGAAGTTATACAAACATTACGATTAACAGCGGCTATACTGCCATCTTGACCCCCGGCGTCTATTGCATCAATGGAAGTTTCAACTTAAACGGTAACGCCCAACTGAAGGGACCGAACGGCAGGGTGCAGATTGTTTTACAAAACCAGAGTATTGTTTTGAACGGTGGCGGCGTGATCAATTTCAATGACCTTGAAATTTACGGCAATAACGCCAGCTTCCTTTTGAATGGCAATGCTATTTTCCATGCTGATAGACTGCGCATGTTTTCCACCGGCAGCGGGTCTTTTACCGTTAATGGTGGATCAGAACTTTCCTCAAACAATGCATACTTTTACCTGAAAACCGGCAACATTACCTGGAACGGAAGTTCCATCCTCAACCTGCACGCTCCTCCACAAGGAGATCCTTTTGCCGGACTCCTGGTTCACATGCCCTGGAACACCACAACAAGCGGTGTTACCTTCAATGGCGGTTCAAACATCCATTTGTATGGGACATTTCTTGCGCCGCGGCGACCGATTACCTTCAATGGCGGTGTCAACTTCGAATTGCACAGCCAAATCATCGGCTATACCTACATCGTCAATGGCGGCGGCGACGTGGACATCTACTTCCAGTCAGATGAAAATTACAGCCAACCCAACTCAAGCAGCCCAACCATTGAATTGACAAAATAATTCTCGCGCTCAATCATACCTAACCAGCAGCCCGGAAAAATCCCTTTCCGGGTTGCTTTCGATAAGACAGAACTACCTACGCGCTATATAATCTCCCCCATCCCATCTTCAGGAGAAAGCCATGCGCCCTGATTGGGACTCATACTTCATGAAAATCGCTTACGCTGTTTCCGAACGAAGCACCTGCGACCGCGCCTCCGTCGGCTGTGTGCTGGTGCTCGATAAGCGCATCCTCACCACCGGTTTCAACGGCTCGCCCGCCGGGCAGGCGCACTGTGACGAAGTCGGTCACCTCATGGTGGACGGGCATTGCGTCCGCACCATCCACGCCGAGACGAACGCCATCATTCAGGCGGCATTGCACGGGGTCTCCACCCGCGGCGCGACGTGTTACGTCACACACCTGCCCTGCATCCACTGCACCAAGGCGCTCATCAACGCCGGCATCGCGCGCATCGTTTACAGCGTTTCCTATCGCAATGACGAAAACGCCATGAACTTCCTCAGGGCGGCAAATATCGAGATCGCACACAAGGAATTCATTCCCGAGACGTAAAACAGAAAACACAACAAAAAGCCGCGCCTCATCCGCGCGGCTTTTGCATGGGGCGATTCGTCCTATTCGTTCGGGATGACCATCCACAGGATCAGGTAGATCAACAAACCCGGCACGCTGCCCGGAATAAACGCGACAATCATCGCCAGCCGAAACCAGAACGCGCGGATACCGAAAAATTCCGCCAGCCCGCCGCACACACCCGCAAGCATCCGGTTGCTGTGCGAGCGCCGTAAAACTTTCTTTTGAGTGGTCATCAGTTTCAATCTCCTTTGTCGTTTGTTTCATCCTTGTGTACGCAGGCGAACGAAAAAAGTAGCGGGTATTCTTTTCTTTGTGTCCCTGCTGGTGAGACTCTCCTCCCGTTGCTTGCGGGCAAGTCAAAATTCATCATTCACGCTTGCCTAAGTGGTCGGTCGTATGTTTTTAGAAATCCATTGGCACAGTCGGCGTTCTCTTGCGCCGACAGGGACTTGACACTTGCCCTGACGGGCAGGCGCCAGGGGAGAACGTCTCCTGCGCGTCGAATGATTTTCGACCGACTACCTAAATGGCTTACGTCGTCCTTTGAGAAAGTGACACGCCTCGATGAATTGCGGTGAATAGCCATACCTCACGAAATGCAAGGTTTTCGTGGTTTACCGATGATCCAAGCCTGACGAAACGCCTGCCCTCAGGTACAATTATGCCATCACACTACCCAAGAGGTATAAAACACCCCATGAGAGCATGATCTACTCCAACAACCCAAGACCCGGATCTGTAAAGTCTGTTTCCAGCGCAAGACACATTCCCTTCTGGCTGGATGACCCCCTTCGTCCCTCCCCCGAACCTGCTCTAACAAAAAACATTACGACGGACCTCCTCATCATTGGGGCGGGCTTTTCCGGCTTGTGGACAGCCCTGCTCGCTCTCGAAGCGAACCCGCACCGCGAAATTGTCATCCTGGAGGCGGAACGGGTTGCCGAAGGAGCCTCCGGGCGCAACGGCGGCTTCCTGGACGCATCCATCACGCACGGATTCCAAAACGGACTCGCGCGCTGGAAGCATGAACTGCCGGCTTTGCTGGCAATGGGGTTCCAAAACCTGCACGAGATCGAAGCGACTCTCGAGCGTTACAACATCCAATGCGATTACATCCGTTCGGGGGAGATCAGCGTGGCAACCGAACCGCATCACATCGAAGAGATGAAAGAGGAGATGAAACTTGCCGAGCCGTACGGACTCGACCTCCGGTTTTACGACCGCGACGAACTCCAGACGGTCATAAAATCCCCCATCTTCATCGCGGGGTTGAAACATTCTGACGCCTCCATGGTCAACCCCGCGCAACTCGCATGGGGGTTGAAGAAAGCTTGTCTCGATTTGGGCGTGCGATTCCATGAGAACTCCCCTGTAACGAAACTGGAAGAGGATGGACATTACATCACTGCCCATACCCTCCATGGACGCGTCCGTGCAAACCGCGTCGCGCTGGCAACCAACGCCTATCCGCCGCTCCTGAAGCGCCTCTCGTATTACGTTGTCCCCGTCTACGACTACGCTCTCATGACCGAACCTCTTTCGCCCCTTCAACGCCAAGCAATCGGCTGGCACGGACGCGAAGGCCTTAGCGATGCAAGCCGCCAGTTCCATTACTTCCGCACCACCGCAGATGGCCGCATCCTGTGGGGCGGTTACGACGCCGTCTATCACTGGAACAACGGCTTCGGAACACACCTCGAAACATCGCCGACGATGTTCGAAAAACTGGCGGAACACTTCTTCCAGGCATTTCCCCAACTCGAGGGCATTCGCTTCTCGCACGCCTGGGGCGGCGCCATTGATACCTGCTCGCGTTTCGCCCCGTTCTGGGGAACAGCGCATCACGGCAAAACCGCTTATTCAATGGGGTTTACCGGCTTGGGCGTCGGAGCAACCCGCTTCGGCGCAAAGGTCATGCTCGATCTTCTCGACGGAAAAAAGACCGAACGCACCGAACTCGAATTCGTTCGCGCAAAACCGATACCCTTTCCGCCTGAACCGTTGCGTTCCATCGGCATTCACCTCTCCCGCTGGTCCATGGCGCAGGCAGACCGCAACGGCGGACGGGAAAATTTATGGCTCAAAACAATGGATTGGCTGGGGTTGGGGTTCGATAGTTAAACAAGAAAGCCCCCAAACCAAAGCCTTCGGTGACCTTTAGGGTCTTATGACAAACACGCACGAAGTGCTCCCATCCCGTCCGATCTTCGTCAACTGCTCCGCCGATTGCCCCATCAAATCTTTGAGCAGCGCCTCATCCATTTTGCACAACCTCGGATGCCTCTCGATAATCGCCGCATACGGGCAGTGACTCAAAATCACCCTCGGACCTCCAGACCCCGCCTCCCAGCGTGCGTGATAATTCATCTGGTTTAATTTTTCCACGACAAGAGTTAAGCGCCTTACGCCCGTCTGATTCCCAAACCCAGATTCGCCAGCCAGACGCTTCGCCACCGCCTCCATCGCCAAACCTGAGCCTGCCTCCGCCAAAAGAGCCTCACTCAACGCCGCCAGATTATCCCCCAAGACCCCCAGCGGAAGAGAATACTCCTTCTGGGGCCTGCCCCTTCCCTGACCGTTGTCTTGAGAAGTCCGCGCCTCCAGCCGCCCACTCGCAACCAACACTCTGAGATGATACCGCACCGTCGCCGCGGACATCTTCAACGCACGCGAGATATCCTGTGCAGAGGCTCTGCGTGTTTTCATCAAATAGGCGAGGACTCTATGACGTGCAGTTGTCATCATTTGGGGTGATTATACTCACTTTCCTGTTTTTATAAATATATCTTTACAAAATTCCGTTGACTTTGAACGACCAGCGGTTATAATCGAAACTTGTGCCAACCGGCACATCAACGGAGCCCAGTCGTAACATGGAATTTCAGAATTACATCAACGGCAAGTGGGTCAAAGGACGAAAGACATTCCAAACAATCAACCCCGCCAATGAAGCCCTGCTGGCAGACATTGCACAAGCCGAAATTTCAGACGTTGACCTCGCAGTGGATGCCGCAAAAAAGGCTTTTCCTTCATGGCGTTTTACGCCCGCGCCACTTCGCGGAGAAATGCTCTACAAAGTCGGCGACCTCCTCAAACAGAAAAAGGAGGAACTTGCCCAACTTCTGACTCGTGACATGGGAAAAGTCATCGCGGAGGCGCGCGGCGATGTGCAGGAAGCCATTGACATGGCGTACTTCATGGGCGGCGAGGGACGCCGCCTGCTTGGGTACACCGCCCCCGTGGAAATGCCCAACAAATTCGGCATGGCAGTCCGGGATCCGGCCGGCGTGGTTGGTCTGATCACACCCTGGAACTTTCCCGTCGCCGTCCCATCATGGAAAATATTCCCGGCGCTGATCGCCGGCAACACGATCATCTGGAAACCCTCGCCGGAGACTCCCGCCATTTCCGCCGCGTTCGTCAAGGTGTTCGAGGACGCAGGACTTCCGCCCGGTGTCTTCAACCTCCTCATGGCGCCCGGCGCAGACGTCGGCAGGGCGCTCGTCGAGCATCCCGAAGTGCGCGTACTTTCATTCACCGGCTCGACCACCACCGGTCGCGCCATCGCCGGAGCCGCGGCGCGATTGAACAAGAAAGTATCGCTCGAGATGGGCGGCAAGAACGCCATCATCGTCATGGACGACGCCAACCTCGAACTCGTTGCCGATGCCACGCTTTGGGCGGCATTCGGCACGACCGGTCAACGCTGTACCGCCGCGAGCAGACTCATCGTCCAAAAAGGGATTGCAGGCAGAGTCAAAGAAGCATTGGTTGAACGGACAAAGAAACTCAAACTCGGCGACGGTCTCGACCCCAACGTGGACGTCGGTCCGGTTATCAACAAGGTCGCGTTGGAGCGAATCCACAACTACGTGCAAATCGGGCAGAAGGAAGGCGCGCGGGTGCTGGTCGGCGCGTCGACGGCGGATGTGGGAGGCAAAGGCTTCTTCTACGCGCCCACGTTGTTCGACGGAGTCAAGCCCGGGTCCACGCTTGAAGCGGAGGAGATCTTCGGTCCCGTGCTTTCGATCATCGAAGTCGAATCGCTCGAGGAAGCCATCGAGGTCAATAATCGTTCCAAATACGGACTCTCCACCTCCATCTTCACGCAGGATATCAACCGCGCCTTTACCGCCATGCGCGATATTTTCACCGGGCTGGTGTACGTCAATCACGGAACGACCGGCGCGGAGATCCAGTTCCCGTTCGGCGGCGTGCGCGGCACCGGCAACGGTCACCGCGAAGCCGGGCAAGCCGCGCTCGAAGTGTTCACCGAATGGAAATCCATTTATGTGGATTATTCCGGCAAACTGCAGCGTGCGCAGATCGACAATCGGAAAGAATAATGAGCCGCAAAACTGCCTTTCTCGTTTTAGCCATTATCGGTTTTATCGCACCTTACTATTTCTTTCTTCAAGTCAATGATTTCGACCTGACTGCGCTATTTCAACAATTCACCGCCAGCAAAATCTTAAGCGGCACAGCCATGGACCTGCTGGTTTCTGTGATCGTATTCTGGTTCTTCATGTTCACAGAAGCAAAGAAACTGGATATGAAGAACACATGGGTGTATCTTCTGGCGACATTTCTAATTGGGCTCTCATTCGCGCTGCCGTTGTTCCTGTATTTCAGGGAACGAAAAATGGAAGGCAAATGACCCTCAACTGGGAATCGACCTACGCCATCGCTTTAGAGTTACGAAGGCAGCATCCGAACATCAACATCGAAGAAGTAACGCTCAAGCAAATCTATGATTGGACATTGGCGCTTTCGGAATTCGAGGATGATCCCGCGCTCGCGAACGACGACATCCTTTATGCAATCTATCAAGACTGGTACGAGGAGTACATAAATGGACAATGAAAAATTAAGTCTGCCCCAATACGACATCCCTGAGGATATTCAGAATGCCGTAGCCATCACCACGCTCGACCGCCTCTACAACTGGGGGCGACGCTCGTCGGTATGGCCCCTCATGTTTGGGCTGGCGTGCTGCGCCATCGAAATGATCGCCGCGCAAGCCTCCCGTTACGATATGGCGCGCTTCGGCATGGAGGTCATGCGCCCCACCCCCCGCCAGGCGGATATGATGCTCGTTTCCGGCACGGTCACCAAGAAAATGGTTCCAGCCATCATCCGCCTCTATAACCAGATGCCCGAACCGAAGTATGTGGTGGCGATGGGCGCCTGCGCCTCGGGCGGCGGTCCCTTCAAAGAAGGGTACAACGTCGTGGCAGGCATTGACAAATTTCTGCCGGTGGATGTGTACATTCCCGGCTGTCCTCCCACTCCGCAAGCCCTGATTGCCGGCATGATCAAATTGCAGGAAAAAATTGACAGGCAGAGCATCAAAAAGGTCTCATGGTACAACGGGAAGACAAAGGAAGACACGAACTTTGTACCCATTCCGATCCTCGGACCCGACCTGATTGACCCGCGCCGCAGCGCGGAGATCAAAGCCGCCGCTACAGTACAGGAAGGTGCATGATGACCGCTCCGGTTCAAACCCAGACCGTTGACCTGGTCGCCCGTTTCCCGGGCGTTGTCGCCGCCGAAACGCGCCCCGGCTATACCGGCTTCGTTGTCGAAAAGGAAAAACTGGTCGAAGTCGCCACCGCCCTTCGCGACGAATTCGGCTACGATCTGCTCACCGCCGTCACCGCGGTGGATTATCTTCCCGAAAACAAGATGGAGGTGGTGTATCACGCCTACAAAACCACCGGCGGACCGGGACTTGTCTTCCGCGTGCAGGTGCCGCGCGTGGACCCCGTTGAAGTTCCGTCGTTGATCCATGTCTACCCCGGTGTGGATCTGCAGGAGCGTGAAGCATGGGATTTGATGGGCATCAGGTTTACAGGGCACCCCGACCTGCGCCGTATCCTCATGTGGGAAGGTTACGAAGGACACCCCCTGCGCAAAGACTGGAAGGAACCCTTCTACGAAGAGGAAGCCAAACCCTTCAAAAGCCGCTGGCCCGAAGGCAAGCACATCCTGGCGGAGGAAAGGAACCCCTTCAACGACAACCTCAAATTCCCACCAAACTTCGATCCTGAGAAATGGGTTCCCGATAACGAAGAGAGCCTTTACGCAGCGCTCAAGCGCTACACCGTCGAAAGCGAAGACGGGATGAACACCGACCGCATCGTGGTCAACATGGGACCGCATCATCCCTCCACGCATGGCGTTTTCCGCGCCGCCCTCACGCTCGACGGCGAAACCATCGTCGGTCTTAAACCCGTTGTCGGTTATCTTCACCGGAACCACGACAAGATCGGCGAACGCAACACCTTCCTGCAGAATATGCCTTATACCGACCGTCTGGATTACTTCAACTCCATGAGCAACAACCTGGCGTACGCCATCACGGTCGAAAAGTTGATGAACATCCCGGTTGCCGAACGCGCCGAATACATCCGCGTCATCATGGCGGAACTCAGCCGCGTCCAGAACCACCTGATCTTCATCGGCATGCTCCTCAACGATCTGGGCGCCATGTACACCCCCGCCTTGTATGCCTTCGAGGAGCGCGAACTGATTCTCGACATTTTCGAGGAAGTGTCCGGCGCGCGCATGATGTGCAATTACCTGCGTTTTGGCGGCGTTGTACGCGATGTGTCTCCCGCCGCCATGCACAAAATCAAGGACCTGGTCTTCGACCGCCTGCCCGCCAAAACCGACGAAATGGAACGCCTGCTGGCGGAAAATGAAGTTCTGGTGGCTCGTTTGAAAGGCGTCAGGGTGGTGGACGCGGAAACCGCAGTCAAGTATTCGGTTACGGGTCCCGTCCTGCGCGCCGCGGGCGTGCCTTATGACATCCGCCGCGCCGACCCATACAGCATCTATGACCGTTTCGATTTCGATGTGGCAGTACGCCAGAACGGCGATATGTACGACAATTTCATGATCCGCGTGGATGAGATTCGTCAATCGCTGCGGATTCTCGGACAAGCCGTCAAACAAATCCCTGATGGACCGATCAATTCCCAAAAACCGCAGTATCAGGTCCGGGTGCCGGCGGGTGAAGCGTATGGGCGCATCGAGTCGCCCAAGGGCGAACTGGCTTTCTATGTCGTCTCTAACGGAAAGCCCAATCCATGGCGCTATCACGTGAGACCCGCGTCATTTGTAAACATTACCTGCCTCGAGCAAATGTGCATCGGGACGAAGATCCAGGATTTTGTGGCGCTGCTTGGCATGCTCGATATCGTGATGGGCGAGTTGGACAGATAGATTACCCCGCGTAGGGCGCATTCTCGATTGCGCCATTGGCCTTCGAGAATTTCTTCTGCGCAAAGGAGATTATATGTACGGAAAAGGCATACTCAAAGGATTGGGCGTCACCTGGAGGCGATTCTGGAGCACGTATCTCGAGGATATTTCATGGCTGTTGAGCGGCAAAAAACGCTACTTTACCGAGGAGGGCGTCAGACATCGCTCGAGTAAACATGCGCGCGGCATATTCACCGTGCAATACCCGGAGGAGAAATTAATCATTCCGGAGGAATTTCGCTACGTGCCCTTCCTGGTGTACGATGAAGGGGAGGGCGGGAAGAAGGAGGTGCGATGTACATCCTGCGGAATTTGCGCCAAGGTCTGTCCGCCGCAATGCATCTGGATCGTGCGCTCGAACGACCCGAACACCGGACGTCCCATCCCTGAACCGACCGAGTTTTACATCGACGCCGACATCTGCATGAACTGTGGTTTCTGCGCCGAATATTGCCCGTTCGACGCGATCAAGATGGATCACGATTTCGAGATCGCCTCGTACGGACGCAACGTATACAGCCTCGAAAAGCTACTCAAGCCTGCCTCGTATTATGCAAGCATCCGTCCGGAGAATTACGCCCGGGAAGAGGAAGCCCGCAAAGCAAAGGAAGCAGCGAAAGCGGCAAAGGCAGCCGCAAAACCAGCGGCATAGTCTGCCGCAAAGCACACACAGGCACACAAGGGTGTTGCGGGCATATCTGTGCCCCTTGCTTTTAAGCGAGTGTCTGAAAACTACCGTGTAAGCGACGTTCTCTACCGTCGCTCCTTGTGCCAGAGCGCGCAGAATACGTACCCACACAAACAAAGACCGACTTTTCGGACACATTCTAAGAATTTTTGACAGGTAAAGTGGAATGACAACTCAAATTACAAAAGAGGCAATACGGACGGCACTCAGTAAAGTGCAGGAACCCGAACTGCATCAGGACCTGGTCACGCTGAACATGATTCGCGATCTGGAGATTCAAGACGGCAGAATCTCGTTTACCGTCATGCTCACCACACCCGCCTGCCCCTTGCGCGGAAAAATCGAGGCGGAGGCGCGGCAGGCTGTCATGTCTGTCGAAGGCGTGAAGGAAGTCGTCATCAAAATGGATTCGGACGTGCCGAACGACGGTCGTATGCGCGGGCTGGTCAACATGCCCATTCGCAACGCCATCGCAGTCGGCTCGGGCAAGGGCGGTGTTGGCAAATCCACCCTTGCGGTCAACCTGGCGGTGGCGCTGGCGCAGGCGGGCGCGCGTGTCGGTCTGTTGGATGCGGACATCTACGGTCCCAACATCCCGACCATGCTGGGCGTGGAAAAACTTCCGCCGCCGCAGGGACAAAAACTCATCCCCGCGCAGGCTTATGGCATCAAGATGATCTCGATGGGATTGCTGGTGAAACCCGGTCAGCCGCTCATCTGGCGTGGACCGATGCTTAACTCGGCAATCCGTCAGTTTCTGGGCGATGTCGAGTGGGGCGAACTCGATTACCTGATCGTGGATCTGCCGCCCGGCACGGGCGACGCGGCGCTTTCGCTGGCACAGGCTCTACCGCTCAGCGGCGCGGTCGTCGTGACCCTGCCGCAACTGGTCTCTCTCGAAGATGCCGGGCGCGGGTTGAACATGTTCCGCACGCTGGAAGTGCCGATTCTGGGGATTGTCGAGAACATGTCCTACCTCGACCTGCCCGACGGCACCCGCGTGGACCTCTTCGGTTCCGGCGGCGGTGAGCAACTGGCGCAGGCGACCCGGGCGACCTTCCTCGGCAAAGTGCCCATTGACCCGAACGTGCGCATCGGAGGTGACAGCGGCAGGCCCATTGTAGTCACCCATCCCGATTCCGCGGTGGCCAAAGCCCTGACTGAAATCGCTCAGAAGATCGCGGCGCAGGTCAGCGTGGCAGCGCTGAGTACAAGGAATGAAATGCCGATCAATATCGTGGAAGAATAACCTGCGGCCGACAAAAAAGTCAACAAAGACCCGGTGAGATTGCCCCGCCGGGTCTTTTGTTCGAACGGTATGAAACGGCGTATATTGGGCGGCGGCATTCACCGCCAGCCTGTTGCAATCGAATTGTTGTAATCACCGGCTCAAGGCATGGGTATACTTGCATCAATGAACGATGTGCATACCCACGAAAAGATTGCCCTCCTGAGGCTCGCCTTCAAAGGGTTGGACGAAGACGAATTGCGCGAAGTGGCAGATCTGACCGAGTTCCATACCTATCCGCCGGGATACGTGCTTTGCCGCGAGGGCGCATACGAGGACGTGCTTTATATCATCGCGGCTGGTCAGGCGGAGATCACCAAGAAAACGATCGAGGGAGAGGACGACCGTATCCTGCGCGTGGCGCGTCGGGGCGATCTGGTGGGCGAAATGGCGTTGATCCAGAACGCGCCTCGCGCCGCAACCGTCCGCGCCGTGTCCGAATGTACCGTGTTGGAGATGGAAAAACAGGACCTCGAAACCATTCTCGCCCGCAGTCCGCGCATGGCGATGGACATCATTCGCATCACGCTCGACCGCATCCGCGCCAACGATCAAACCATGATCGAGGACCTGCAAAAGTCCAACAAGGTGCTGCGTCAATTGGACCGCAACAAAATGGAATTCATCCAGGTCGCGGCGCACGAACTGCGCACCCCGCTGACGGTGCTGAACGGATATGTCAACGTTCTGCGCGCCATGAAGGACATCAATACGAACGGCTCCATCGGCGAGGTCATTGACGGCATCCTCAAGGGAACGGACCGCATTCACGAGGTGGTCAACCTGATGCTGGATGTAACGCGCATCGGGACGGAAACCCTGAAGATCGCCAATGTCCCCGTCCCGATGAAACGCATCATAGACGACCTGATTCACAACTTCGAAAAAGCCACCTCCGAACGCGGGATCCGTATCTACGCACAGCATGCCGAGGGGGTACCCCTTATCAATGGAGATCCTTCTCTCATCCAAAAGGCGCTGTATCAGTTGATCGTCAATGCCATCAAATACTCACCCGATGGCAGCATGATCATCATCACCACGCGCCCGGTCAGAATGAACGACGGAACGCCTGGTGTCGAGGTGGCGGTGAGAGACCGCGGTATCGGCATAGACGCGGAGCATCTTGAGTTGATCTTCGAAAAATTCTATCAGGTGGGAAGCGTGGCTATCCACTCCTCTGGCAAGACCTCGTACAAAGGCGGAGGTCCCGGGTTGGGGCTCGCTATTGTGAAAGGAGTCGCCCGCGCGCATGGCGGAAAAGTTTGGGCGGAAAGCGCGGGGCATGACGAGACCCATTTTACCGGCAGTACGTTTTACCTCCAACTGCCTGTTGATCCGCCAAAGCCGTCTTCATAGGGTCTGAGAGGCGAAGCCAAGGGAAACGAAGGCGCGCCGCGCGTGTTCAAATATCAGCGTTCTGACAGAGATCGCGCCCGCCGCTTCAAGACTTTGGGGAATTGATTAACCGGCTCTCTACAAATGGCGGTTGATGCATGTATCCGTCAGGCGGAAGCCGATGCGCTGGTAAACGCCGACACGAGTTCGATCGTTTGCTGCCTGCCGCCGCTTCCTTTCAAAAAATAAAACAATTTACCGGATTGCCTGTGCGATCAAACTACCGATCAATCCCAGCCAATACGCGGACGTGTAATAGATGAACATCGGCTGTCTGCCGCGCCTCCAGAGTAGGAATGCCGAAACGCCCGCGAGCAACGCGACGACGTACAAGTCCAAGCCAATCTCTTCAAAGCCGAGATTCGCAAGCACGCCCGCGCCCAGAAACAGGGAGTTCAATAACAGTAATCCAACGTCCACGCCCGAAAGATTTTCGCGGTGGGGGAACACATTCTGTAACAACAGGATCGCGGCGTTGACCATGATGAACCCCGTGAAGAACACCCAATGACTGAACTCGTCGTCGTTGAAGATGACGATGCGGCACAGGTCGCTGTTTGGGTCGTCGAGACAAAAGCGGACGTGCAGGTAATTGGTCACTTCATGGTCGCCGTAACTCGCGGCGGTGAGATACAAGCCGACGATGAAGACCAGATTCCACGCCATATGCGCGCGTCCCTCACGCGCGGGTGAATCGTGTTCGATCGTTTTCTTGAGGAGATACAGCGCCGTCAAACTGACGAGCGGCAGGACGAGCATGTTGTTGAAATCCACCCAGCGGAGAAATTCGTTCGGCAGGACGTAACCCAAAGTCCACGCGCCGAGGCGGTTGAGTGAAACCAAAACCGCCACAATGGATTGCACGCTCAGCAGGAGGTGGATCTTCTTCACTTATTGCCGTACCATGCCGATTCCGAGCCAGGTGGTTGCCGCAATGAACGGACCGAACACAAGCAGATTAATCAGTAACTGTTCGTGAGGAACAAAGCCGGGTCCGATATAAAACAACGCCGACGAAACGATGAGCAGGACGCCCGCCCAGCGCGGAAAGATGCCGCTCCTCCAGATCGCCACACCGAGAAAAATCATGCCGACAATCGCAATGATTGACGCCGGAATAACGAGAGAAATGCTTTTTGCGAAGGGCAGGGAAGTCTCATTGAACTCCCCATCGGTTGAGAGAATCAATTCCGGCTGTATTTGCGCAATGGAGGGCCAGATGAAGGTGTCAATCGTATTGACACCGATCAAAACGAACATGCACAACGTCACCACGATAAAACCGGCAAACCCGATCCAGCGGGCGTTTTCAGCGAGCCTGGCGTATAAGCCGAAAATTCCCAACGTGAACAGCATGTAACCCACAAAGCCCAAAAGGTGTTCCGCCTGGTATGCGCCGGGGTTTTCCAGAAGCAGATGCTCTTCGGGATGAAATATCCAGAAGAGGGAGGAAAGCAATCCGCCAAGCAACAGCGACAGACCACTCCATCGAAGAAGCCTTGACACAAACACAGCACACCTCCTGGTATTCGGACTGTTTCTGTCTAATTTACATCAATTTTGATTCAAGGTCAAGACGGGGTGGTGAAATCTCGTATGGCTTGTTTGGCGAGGGCAGCCAATTCCCGGTCGGCGCGGTTCGTCACGATCTCCTGCAGGGCGGGCAGGGTGCGCCCGTCCTTTAGCTTCCCCATCGCTTCGATGACGTGCTTCTTCACCTCCCGTTCCGGGTCCTTCAGCATCTCCAGCAGGACGAGCGCGACGCGCGGTTCCTTGACCTTTGGCAGGACGTCCACCGAATGGATGCGGATCCACATCTCGGGATGTTCCAGCGCCTCCACCAGGACCTCGAAACTTGCCGCGCCGAACCGAGCCAGCGCCTCCGCCGACGCCTTTCCCACATCGTGATGCAGGTCGTAGAGCGCCATGCCCAGCGGCTCGATGGCGCGCGGGTCGCCGATGCCGCCGAGCAGCGTCGCGGCGAATTTGCGGACAGCGCCCTCTCTGTCTTTCAGGGCGTCAATCAGCGGTTCGACGGCGGCGGCGCCCATGTTTTCGATGGCGGTCAGCAGGTCGCCGGCGGCGGATTCGCGCTCATACCACCAGTATGAGTCGTGCAGGGCTTCCATCAGGAAGAGAAGGGCGGCGGGATGCCGCGTGCTTCCCAGCGCCTTTGCCGCCGCCTGGCGCACTTCGATCTTCGGGTCATCGAGCAGGAGATTGGCAATTTCATCGAAGGCGGAGGGGTCTTTGAACATACCCAGCCCCAAACAGGCGGCAATCCGAACGTCACTTTCGGGGTCTTTGAGGGTATTCAACAGTACAGGAATTGCTCCCTTATCGCCGATGCGCGCGAGCGCAAGGGCGGCACGTGCCCGCACCGTATAAAACTCGCCTTTGAGCGCATCCAAAAGGGCAGGCACGGCAGACCTGTCTTTGCGAAGCCCAAGCACATCTGCGGCGCGGGCGCGCAGGATGGGATGGGCTGTGGCGAGCAGTTTGACGAGTTCGGGTGAGGCGGAGGGGATTCGGGCAAGAGTCTGCTCATAGATGGCGAGCAGGTTCAGGTCACGGGTTTGAAGCGCTTCGAGGAGCGCAGGCAGGGCGTCTGTGTCGAGTCGAATCAAGTCCTGTATGACCCGTTCACGCGTTGCTGAATCAGCCAGTTGAGCGACGAGACGTTTTGCTTCCGCTTGTTTGCCGCCAGTCAGCCAGGACATGTGCCTATTGTACTTTAAAGAGGATAGGATTTGAGAGAAAACCGGACGGAAAATCTCTGATATAATGCCCGCCTTGGAGTGAGAGTACACCGTGGCGCTTCGTGCGCCATGTATTTTGCCTGTATCCAGCCATTATTTTATTTTGGAGCAACGATGAAGAAAGAGCAGCTACTCGATTTGTATTACCAGATGGTGTTGATTCGCCGCGTGGAAGAGCGCGGCGCGGAACTGTATCAGGCGGGCAAGATCGGCGGCTTTATGCACCTCTACATCGGGCAGGAAGCCGTTTCGACGGGGTTGATTGCGGCGCGCGAACCGCGCGACCGCGTCATCACCGCCTACCGCGATCACGGCGTGGCGTTGAACTGTGCCATCTCCGCCGACGAGGTGATGGCGGAACTGCTCGGCAAGGCGACGGGTATGTCGAAGGGCAAGGGCGGTTCGATGCACATGGCAAGCGTGGAAAAGAACATGTGGGGCGGGCACGCCATTGTGGGCGGTCACCTGCCCATCGCGGCGGGACTGGCGCTCGGCGACCAGTACGCAGGCAATGATAACGTGACCATCTGCATGTTCGGCGACGGCGCAACCAACATCGGTTATTTTCATGAGGGATTGAATCTCTCCAAGGTCTGGGGACTGCGTGTGTTGTGGGTGTGCGAGAACAACCAGTACGGCATGGGTACGTCCGTTGAGCGCGCTTCGGCGGTGGATGAGATCCGCCAGAAAGCCGAAGGCTACGGGATGAAGAATGCGGCAGTCAATGGCATGGACGTGATGGCGGTCTATGAGGCGGCGAAGGAGGCGATTGCCTACGTCCGCCAGGAGAGTCAGCCGTATTTCCTCGAGGTGAACACCTACCGCTTCCGCGGGCACTCGATGGGCGATCCCGAGCGTTATCGCAAGGCGGAAGAAGTCAAGCAGTGGCAGGAGAACGACCCCATCGGCATCTTCAACAAGTACCTGCTCGATCATAAAATCGCCACCCGCAAGGCGCTGGATGAAATCGAAGCGCGCGTGGAGGAGGAAGTGCAGAAGGCGGTGGAATTTGCCGAAACCAGCCCCGAGCCCGCGCTGGAAGAGTTGTTTACGGATGTGTATGCGGAATAATCGGTCATCAGTTATCAGTGATCAGTTTTCAGTGTCACACACTGATGACTGATTACTGAACACTTGATCACTGAACACTGGAGTTATCATGCCCAAAATCACCATGCGCGAGGCAATCTCGCAAGCCCTGATGGAAGAAATGGACCGCGACCCCGCCGTCTTTATTCTCGGCGAGGAGGTCGGCGTGTGGGGCGGCACGTATGCCGTCACCAAAGGCTTTTATGACAAGTACGGCGCAGACCGTGTGAAGGATACGCCCATTGCCGAAAACGCCATCCTCGGCGCGGCGATCGGCGCGGCGATGGTCGGTCAGCGCCCCATCGCGGAATTGATGACCATCAACTTCGCCTTCTCGGCGATGGATTACATCGTCAATCAAGCCGCGAAACTGCGCTACATGTTCGGCGGACAGTTCACCCTGCCGCTGGTCATCCGCGCCGTCGGCGGCGGCGGACGCCAGCTCGGCGCAACGCACTCCCAAACGCCCGACGCGATCTTTGCGCACTTCCCCGGCTTGAAAGTCGTCAGCCCCGGCACACCCGAAGACGCCAAAGGGTTGCTGAAATCTGCCATTCGGTCGAACGACCCGATTCTGTTCATCGAACACGCCACCATGTACCAGGTGCGCGGCGAAGTGCCGGAAGGCGAGTACCTCATCCCCATCGGCAAATCCAAAGTCCAGCGCGAGGGCAGCGACCTGACGATCGTCACCTACTGCAAAGGGCTTGAACTCTCGATGAAAGCCGCCGATGAACTGGCGAAGGAAGGCATTCAGGCTGAAATCGTAGACTTGCGCACCCTTCGTCCGCTCGATATGGAACCTGTGCTCGAGTCGTTCAAGAAGACCAACCGCGCCATCGTCGTCGAAGAAGGCTGGAAGTCCTACGGCGTCGGCGCTGAAGTCGTCAGCCGCATCTACGAGGAAGCCTTCGACTACGTGGACGCGCCCATTCTGCGCGTGGCGCAAAAAGAAGTGCCGCTGCCCTACAACCGCACGCTCGAACAAGCCGCCCTCCCGCAAGTGCCAGACATTATCGCCGCGGCAAAGGAGGTGTTGAAATAATGGCTGAAACCATCAACATGCCCAAACTCGGCTTCGACATGGCGGAGGGAATGCTCGTCCGCTGGGTGAAGCAGGTGGGCGAAGAAATCAACAAAGGCGACGTGCTCGCCGAAATCGAAACCGACAAAGCCACTGTGGAAGTCGAATCTCCTGCCAGCGGGGTGGTGTTGCAGCACATCGTCGAGCAGGGGACGGTTGTTCCCGTCAACGCGCCGATTGCGGTGGTGGGGGTGAAAGGCGAAATCGTCAGTGATCAGTCATCAGTGAGCAGCAAAAAAGTTGCGGATGAAAAGCCGCTTCCCGCTAAGCCGACGCCTGCTCCCACAACTCAGGCAGTTGCCCCCGCTGAATCATCGTCCCCTGTCAGCGGTCAGCCGTCCGTTATCAAAGCCTCCCCGCTGGCGCGCAAAATCGCCCGCGACAACAACATCAATCTCGCTTCGATCCAAGGCACGGGACCTGGCGGGCGCGTGGTTCGGAAAGATGTGGAAGCCGCACTGACCAGTAATCGGTCACCAGTGACCAGTGTTCCGCCTGCGAGCCCAATTCCCAGTTACCAATTATCAACCTCCACCGAAGACAAAACCATCCCCGCCACCAAACTCCGTCAGGCAATCGGACGCCGCCTCGTGGAATCGAAACAGACCGTTCCGCACTTCTACGTCACGCACGAGTTCAAAATGGGCGCGCTGATGGACATCCGCAAGCAAGCCAACGCCTTTTTGCCCGATCATGAAAAACTCTCGGTCAACGATTTCATCGTCAAGGCGGTGGCGCTGGTGTTGCGTCAATTCCTCAACCTCAACGCGACCATCAGGGGAAATGAAATCATCCAGTTCGGTCACGTCAACGTCGGCGTGGCGGTGACTGTCCCCGGCGGGCTGATGACCGTCGTCGTGAGGGATGCGGATGCGAAGCCCCTGCGCCAGATCTCAGGCGAGATCAAGGCAATGGCGGCGCGGGCGCGCGAAGGCAAGGTCAAGCCGGAGGATGTGGAAGGCTCGACCTTTTCCACCTCCAACCTCGGCATGTACGACGTGGAAGAATTCATCGCCATCATCAACCCGCCCGAAGCCGCCATTTTGGCGATTGGCTCGGCAAAAGAGACGCCTGTTGTCGAAAACGGTGAAATCAAAATTGGCTGGCGCATGAAAGCGACCATCTCGGTTGACCACCGCGTCAGCGACGGAGCGGAAGCGGCGCAGTTCATGCAGAAACTGGCGGAGTTCCTGGAAAATCCCGTCAGGATGCTGGTTTGACAGGTAGACTTCCGAAGTCTCAAAGATTTCGGAAGTCTTTTTTGAATTGGTCTGCCTGAAGCGGGTTCATATATCCCAATGCTATAATCCTCGCAATGCGTATTCTGCTTATCAATCAAGCTTTTGTGTCGCCCGATGAACCGGGACATACCCGTCATTTCGAAATGGCAAAGTTTTTACAACCGTTTGGGCATGAACTGATCATTGTCGCCAGCGACCTGAATTATCAGACCGGTCAGCGCACGGTAGAGCGCAAGGGCATCTATGCCGAGCAGAACTTTGACGGTGTACGCGTTCTGCGCACGTACATCTACCCCGCCTTGCATCGCAGTTATGCATGGCGCGTGATTTCGTTTTTTAGTTTCATGTTCAGTTCCATCTGGACGGCTTTGCAGATCTCCCATGTTGACCTGGTCATGGGTACGACACCGCCCATCTTCCAGGCGTTCTCGGCATGGCTCGTGGCGTGGATGCGGCGGAAACCGTTCCTGCTCGAAGTGCGCGATCTGTGGCCCGAATTCGGTGTGGGCATGGGGGTGTTGAAAAATCCGGCAATCATTGCTTTGGCGCGCGGGCTCGAACGATTTCTCTACGCGCGCGCAACGCACATTTTGGTGAATTCACCCGCCTACCGCGAATATATGATTGCCAAAGGCGTTCCTGCGCAAAAGGTGACGTATATTGCGTATGGCGCAGACGTGAGCATGTTCCATCCGGCGGTGGATGGCTCGTCGCTTCGCGTCGAGCTGGGCTTGCAGGATCAGTTTGTCGTATTGTATGCGGGCGCGCTGGGACAGGCAAACGATATTGACACGCTTCTGCGCGCCGCAAACCGTCTGAAGGTCGAGGAGAAGATTCGTTTCGTCCTGTTCGGCGATGGAAAGGAACGACCGCGTTTGGAAGCCGAAGCCCGACGCATGGGTCTGTCGAATGTCATCTTCGCAGGTGTTCGTCCCAAAAGGGACATGCCGCGCGTCGTTGCCGCAGCGGATGTGTGCCTCGCCATTTTGCAGGATATCCCGATGTTCCGCACCACCTACCCGAACAAGGTTTTTGATTATATGGCGGCTGGACGCGCCACCCTGTTGGTCATTGACGGGGTGTCGCGGCAATTGATCGAGGCTTCAGAAGGCGGCGTCTTTGTCGAACCGGGCAACGATGCCGTTCTCGCGGCAACCATTCTGGAACTCTCAAAACAACCGGAGCGCGTACGGAAATTGGGACAAAATGCCCGCGCATATCTTCTCAAACACCTTGACCGGCGCGACCAATTAAAACAAACCCTGGACTTGTTGATGAAACTGACGGATCTGTGATATGCGGCGATTGCTGAAAACATCCCTCCATATGTCTGACCGGCAAAAGGATAGCGCGCTGGGATTCGGCATCATTTTGGCAGTTGCCGTTCTCTATTACTTTCAATGGGCCTACTATCTGACCGGGCTCGAGGGAAGCAAGGTGAACATTGACCAACCCGAGCGGTATTTCTGGTGGGCGAACGACTCGGTCACCTACCGCGCGGCGGGGGAGTGGTTGTTCGGACGGGACGACAACGACATGATTGGGAATCGTCCGTGGTTGTATCCGTTGTGGCTGGGGCTGGCGCGAACGCTTTTTGGCGGCGATGCCGAAAGCGTGCTGTGGTTCAGTCAGTTTTTGATGTGGCTGGCAAGCGGTGCCTTTCTCTATTTGACTTTGCGGAATACGTTGAAATCCACGCCGGTGGCGATCTTGGGCGCGGGAATTTTTTACTCGCACCCATCGCCTCTCATTCTGACGTTTCACGGGATGACCGAGTCCATGAATTTTTTGTTGATTTCGATTTTCTGCTGGTTGTTGACCCGGAACTCGAAAGGCCGCATCCGTCACGCTCTGTTTGCACTGGTTCTTGCAACGGTAACCAAGCCGATCTACCTCGTTCACCTTGTTCTGCTTGTAGGGTATATTTTCCTCCGCGAGAGGGATGAACCGCGCCGCAAGCAGGCAGGCACCCTTGTACTTATATTCATCCCAATCTGGATCCAACTCATCCTGTCTTTCATCGCCACCGGTAAACCGACCGTCTCCGGCATCGGCACATTCACCTTCAAGGATTATTTCGTGGCAGACGTATACATGCAGGCAGAAGGAACCGAATGGCGTGAAACTACGGCGCTGATTGACAATTGGACCCTCCAGCGTCAGTTATCCTACCTTTGGGAAAACAAACGACTGACCGCCCTGACCTTCCGCCGGCACATCATAGACGATAACTTATGGACGGGTTCCTTCTTTACGCTGGGCGAAGGCAATCGCACGCGGGAATTCGCGATGGCTTTCAACGCCGCTGCGGCATATCTTCACGTTTTGATGGCTCCGCTCGTGATCTATTATATTTGTTCTTCCAGGTACAACGCGAATAGGGAAATCGCCGCCATCCTGTACCTTGCCATGCTCGTCCAAGTTCTGACCAGTGGGATTTCGACAGGACAGGAGGACAGACTTCTCATCACTACCATGCCGTTATGGATTGTCGTTTACAGCCTCACTCTGGCGGGACTGCATACCGCCGTCGGGAACGTTCCAGAAAAGTCATTGAGCTGAGTGAGTGTCTGAAAGACTCCCACAACGACTTCCAGGAGTAGATGCCTTGTCCATCCTGCGACATGACACCTGCCTTCCCGCTTCGTTTTGCGAACCATCGTGACGGGCGAGGCGCATGGATGAGCGATCTTTGTGCTTGAAAGTACCCAACCATGTGAAGCAATGCCGCCGCCGGAGGATTTATCCGGCGGCGGCTTTCGCCAAAGGAGGAGACAATGAGGAGCATTTGGAGGTGTCTTTGAGTTGTCTCCATTCTCATCATATCCCAGCAGCATCGCTTGCGCCATCGTAAAAAGTAACCGATCCCTGGTGACATATGGCATTATTCACGACCGGCTTGTCCGACTGCATTTCGCTCGAGAAACTCCCGAACGATGCGGACAGCCTCGCCGGATGTCCGATACGGCGTGACGGTCAGATTCGAATCGGGGTTTCCCGTCAACATCTTGGAGACCTTGATCCCCTCCCGATATACCGCCAGAACGGGTTTGCCAGCCCCCAGCGCGAAACCAATCTCATAGCCCACCCCGTGTGAGGGTGTGCTGACCTCCGCCACGAGTACATCACAAGCGCGGATCCACGCTGTGTCGCGTGCATACACCTCGCCCGGATGAACCACCGCCTCGACCTCACCGACGCCTGATTCAGCCAAATGAGCCGTCAGCACCTCGTGACCTTCCTCCGCCAACGCGCCCACAATTGCCTGATACACAGCCTCAAATTCGCGTCCGCCGGTGATCGAACAGGCAAAATACACGTTCATTTTGGTTTCTCTGGGAACAACATGCAAAGAGTACGACGCGTAGCGCTGCGCCTCATTTCTTCGGTAATCTCGAAAGCAGAGAATCGTTGGCGCGTCTCCTTGCCGGTTTCGGATACGAATCCTCCCCCGTACGAAAACTGTCAATCTCTGCGCTCAGCGCCATCCAATCCTTGACCAGGATCACAAAATGGGGCGTCTTATCCTTGAAAAAGAACCTCGAGAAGAACATCCGCAATACGAACGGGGAAACGGGATAGGATTTCAATTCCAAAATGATGGCGGTCTGGCTGGCAAGCGGCGCAAAAATATCCCGTACCCAGCCGGACAGGCTTTTGGGCGGGAACAACTGTTTCATTTCGGCAATGGTCGTTTTGAGCAGTCTTTTGTAGGAGATATTCACGCGCATAAAGGGCGTGACGATTTTGATGTATCCGGGAAATGCCTGAATGTATGCCATCTTCCTGATGAAAAAAAAGAAAACCCCGTTGAAGATTGCCAGCGCGCCGATAGCGGCAAACGCCTGCCAGCGCCAGGCAATGAACTTGTAAACTGGATGGGTATACTGTTCATAGGCAAGCGCGAACATCACCAAACCGATGGCGAACATGGGAGTCCACCACCGGTTCACCAGGTGCTGATAGACGATAAGCGGGAATTTGCGACCGCCTCGCGCCATCTCGCTAATCTTCTTCGTTGTTCAAGCGGAGCGGCACGCCGCTTCTTTCCCCCACCTCCACCTGGTTGCCGTTCAATTGTCTGCTCAGCCTGCTGATGGCTTGTGTCAGGTCTTCACCGCGCAGACTGAACGTCACGTCGCCGCGCGTCTTTTCGACGAGATTGCGGACAATGTCGGTCTGCCGACGGAGACCGTTTGTGATCGCGTCCGGAAAATCCATCGTGACGAGAACCGAATAGATGTCGTCCATTTGACTGAGCAGGCGTTCCGCCTCCTGGGAATAACCGCTGCGGAGGATGTCGAGAATGCGCCGACGCAATTCTCCCACCACCTCCGCCAGCCCATTCAGGTAGGTGGCGTATTCAACGCCGAGTTCCTCCGGGGTGTGCAGCGCCTGGTTTTGAATCAGCGCACAGGTGATGTTTGCTTCGACAAATTCCTTGAGAGCATCCTGGGTGTAACCTGCGTAATACAGATCGGGATGCGCCTTGAGGTCGTTCCGCAGTCTGTTTGCCAGCGTATGAGATTCCACCAGAAAGCCCTCCATGGTTTCGAACTCGCTACGATGTACGGCGCGTATGGCGAGCGAACAGGCGCGCGTCAACTGACGGGCATGTTTGAGCGCTTCATCCCGAATGGCTGTGCGGGTTTCGAAATTCTGGCGGATCTGTTCCGTGATTTTTTCCAGTTTATGCATGCATGCCTTCTCTTTCTATTCTTTGCCGGTGGGCGAATCGGGAGGTTGAAGCCCCTTGAAGAGCGTATCTGCCAGCGAACTGCCGTGCGGAACGTGAATCTCGCCAAATGCGGCTTCATACCGCCCCAGATTCTCTTGAAGAGCGCGCAGGAGCAGTTTGGCGCTCAGGGGTGTCATCAGAACGCGCGCCTGTACAACGGCTTTCCCCTCGCCGGGCAGAATCTGGGCGAAGTCTATGACGATGTCTGCCGGAGAATGTGCAATGCGCGCAAGATTGGTGTAGAGAGGCTTGAGTCCTTCCGTCATTTCGATTTGGGGACCCATTGGGGACTGTTGAGGAGCGGGAATTGTCATGGTGTGCCTTTGCTAAAAAAGCGGGTCTAATCAAACGGAACCCCCGTTTCATTAGACCCGAAACCTGTCCCAGCCGGATAGGGCTAGAAGGGAATATCGTCCTCCGGCGGCATTTCGGCGCTTTCGAAGCCGCCGCTTTGAATGGGCATGTCACCGCCTTCGCCGCGGGAAGATAAGAATCGGACGGTACCAGCCGTCACTTCGAAGGAGGCGCCGGCGGAGCCGTCCTGTTTGGTCCAGATCCGCGGTCCGCCTGTGGCTTTATCGGGAGTGAGGCGTCCTTCCACGAGCACCTTCATCCCTTTTTTGACATATTGATTGCAGACTTCTGCCTGCTTGCCCCATGTAGTCACGCGAAACCAGATGGTCTCTTTAACCTGCTCGCCGTTGCTCCCCGTATATTGGCGGTTTGTGGCGACCGAGAAGGATGTGACCGCCTGCCCGGAAGGGGTGTAACGCATTTCCGGATCCTTGCCGACATTGCCTACGACGATAAGCGTATGGTACATGTGAAAGTGATCTCCTTGAGTTTCGGGTACCCGTCGAATTTCGGCGGGTTAAGGCGTAGTAAAATTATTTTACTCCATCCTCCCCTGTTCACCTAGAGATTGCCCAGCCGATTTGCTGCAGGCTCTCTCCACCGGGCTCCGGTAAGATATAGGCGCTTCCGGGTAGTCCATAAGGTAATTCGTCGAAATTCACTTTGTTTGGAGAAGAATATGTCAAAGGAAAGCGCACCGTCCCGTTATCACCCTGTCCACGTTGCCCTGCATTGGTTGATGTTTTTGCTGGTCGTCATGATGCTTGGTGTGGGGAAGTTCGTCATGCCGGGCATACCGGCTGACAGCCCGCAAAAGCCGTCCATGCTGCAAACCCATGCCTATATTGGGATTTTCATCACCCTTTTGCTGATTGTCCGCATCATTTTGTATTTCACCACCCAGCGTCCTGCCCCCGCCGATGCCGGCAATGCCTTTCTGAACTTCGTTGCCAGGGCAGTACACCTCCTTCTCTACCTCCTGCTGATCGGCATGGCTGTCAGCGGACTGGGCATGTTCCAACAGGCAAACCTGCCCGCCGTTTTCAGCGGTGCGGCTCCCTATCCTGCGGATTTCTTCGCGTACCCGCCGCGCATGGGTCATGGGCTGGTCTCGACACTGCTAGTCCTGCTCATCGTTCTGCATGTCGGCGCGGCGCTGTACCATCAATTCATCCGCAAGGACAACCTTCTGTCCCGCATGTGGTTCGGGAAACGGTAAAAGCTTTCTCTGCTCCCTTTGCCCGGCTTGTTCCATCATCATCCTTGCCGCACGCCGTCCAATCTCCACCGCGAAGTTCGTCCCGCGGTCCCACGGATAGACCTGGCTCATCGAAGCAAAATACAGGCCCGCGATGGGCGTTTGAATGGCAGGGATCTTCGCCGAGTGATTGACCAGCGGAATGGGTTGGGCATACTTCGTCTTGTTCACCCAAACCTTTTTGATCCAGCCGCGCGTGAATTCGGGGTTGATCTTTTGGAAAGCGGGCAGAAACCGATTCAAGAGTTCCTCGTCGCTCAGCGCGAAGTATTCGTGATTCTCCTCCAGATAATCGCCCGCGTACACGATGTGGTCGCCGCCGAAATGTTCCTTCGAAACAAAGTTCGTATGCTCCACCAGCGCCAGCATTGGGAAGCCCGCCTCCTTCGGCAGATTGAACCAGTAATACCCCTCCCTGGATAGTTGGTGTGCGAGCGACAGCACCATGACCACCGCGCCCATGGATTTCAACTCGAGCAATCCCTTGAGATAACTTTCCGGAAGACTCGGACACATCTTTGCCAGCAGATTTGGCGACGTGGTGACAAGGACCTGATCGAACGCTTCGGATTTTCCCCCGCTTCGCACCGACAACCGAGCCTGATCCTCCCGAATGGACTCGACCCTCACCCCCAGCCGAATCCCCACGCCCCGTTCGCGCAGTCTTTCCGTGAACCTATCTGCAAACTGTTGAAAGCCTCCCTCGAACGTGCCAAGACGCGTGGTGCGCGCCTTGATGCGCGCCCACATCCACGCCATATTGACATCCTTGTAGAACGGACCGAACTTTCCGACCAGCAGAGGCTTCCACATTTGCTCATATACCCGCCTGCCTGCCCACTTCATCATCCACCTGTCGGCGGTTGTTTTTTCGAGGAATTTCCAGTTGTTCGTGAGGCGGAGAAAGAGTCCGACGAAGCCAAAGCGGATTTTGTCGAGCCCAAACCCAAGCCCGGGGAAAAGAAGCGCATGGAGGATCGAGTCGAAGGGATAGAACCTGTCCTTGTATAACATCACGGTGTACGGACGCGAAAAAATGACCTGATCCATCCAACCCAGTTCCTCGATCAACTCCAGCATGGATGAATCCGATTGGAACCAATGATGATAGAACTTTTCGACCGACCAATCCCAGTGCGGTTCCTTGAAGCCGCTTGCCAGTCCGCCGGGATGATCGGCTGATTCGAAGAGGGTGATTTCATGTCCCGCTTTGCGCAGGTCGTACGCGGCGGAAAGACCGGCGTAGCCTGCCCCGATGATTGCAATTTTCATTCATTCTCCGGGTTGTGCTGATGGAATTTGTCTTGCGATACGGTTATTTGTGTCTGTTCTCGATTTGTTCGGCAAGGACCTTGAGTTTACCCCACATATTCCGCACAATGTAGATCATTGCCAGGTTTTGAAGCCAGCGCATTTCGCAGTGGGGATTTTCCGCGAGGTATTCGAAGACCCGAACGGCTTGATCGTCTGTGCGGCGCGCTTTGGCGTATTCTGCCGCCAATTGCTGGAGAAATGCCTCGCGCTGTCTGCGTAGCCGGGTATCTTGTGCGAATTTTTCGCGCGCCTGTTCCAGCCGTTCATGAACCCGGGCGACCGCGGTTTCCAATTCCTCCAGCGTAAAGGGTTTGATAAGATATTCCTGCACACCGAGAGTCATCGCGGCGCGCAGAGTGGTGGTGTCTTTTTCGGCGGAGATGATCACGCAACCCGTGCCGGGCAGGATTTTTTGGATTTCCCGATATGCTGTCAGCCCGTCCATTTCGGGCATATTGATGTCCAGAAGCACGATGTCCGGCTGGTGTTCCTTTGCAAGTTGCAGGGCTTGCCTTCCGTTCGAGGCAATGGCGACCACCTCCACATGCTCTATGGCTGCCAGCATCAGGCGGGTATTGCGGCGCGTCTCCTGAACGTCATCGGCGATGAGCGCCCTTATTTTCCTGCTTGGGATTTCTTCGGGCGGCGTCATATCGGCTCCTTCCTGCAAGTATAACCGAGAGGCAAGGCAAACCGGATGAGTTCCATCCACGAATGGAATGTCGAGTGTAGAAGCCTGTCTTTCCGGACTCCTCAGCCGGGTCTCTTGTATGGATTCGTTCGCCGCTTCATACATCTGCAGTTTCCGCACGCAGGGAGTCGTTCCATTGGATACCTTCACGGGCAAGGTAATATGCGCCGAGAAGGGTGATTGGAACCCACAAGGCAACGTGCAGAACAAGCGTATAGCCAGCGGCCACCGAATGCTCCACGCCATAGGCGGTCAGTACGGCGATGCCGGGCGCGTCGAACGTGCCGATATAACCGGGCGCGGAGGGGATGGTGGTTGCCAGGTTGACGATACCGTTCATCAACATCAATGCAAAGAAAGAGACATTGAAATCGAAGGCGTGCATCACGAACCAGTATTTTCCCGTTTCCAACAACCAGATGAGAACCGAGGTGAAGAACACCATCAACACGTTGAATGGCGAACGCAGGGATGCCAGACCGTCCAGAAACTTGCTCATGATCCCGATGATCTTTCCATGCAGGCGTGAAGGAATCAGGAGTTGGATACCGCGCAATCCTGCTTTTGCCGCCGTTTGCGGAAACATGGCGGCAATCAGAAAGACGCCCAACGCGCCGAGGAAGGCGCCCGTACCGATCAGGGCGGCTTGTTGAATATTGCCGACAAAACCGGAGGCGCCGGTCAGTTTTGCAAGTTCGGGCAGGTTGACGAAGACAAACCCCAGCATTACCACACCGTCGAAGATACGTTCGACGATGATGGTTGCCAGCGACGCCGAAACCGAAACGCCTGCCCGGCGTTTGAGCACGACCGCCCGCAACACTTCTCCAGCCCGGGCGGGATAAATATTGTTGCCCATATATCCAATGGTCGTAATCGGAAACATGGTTACTGTGGGGACCTTTTTGACAGGACCGAGCAAGTAATGCCATCGCCACGCCCGCACCCAGACGCCCGCAAAATATACCGCAATGCCGGGAATCAGCCACCAGTAATTTGCTCCTCTGACGGCGTTCAGGAACTCACGCAATTGCAAACCGCGCAAAGCCAGCCAAATGAAAAGGATGCTGATCAGCGCTCCAAGCACAACTTGCCATGTTTTCATGGGGGAGATTGTACCAGAGGGGTAAAGAAGTCAAAATTTTTCTCCGCGCCTTTGTATTTTTGTCGCCTTTTTTCCTTTAAGGCTATAATCTTCCCATGCAAGTCAACCAACCCGCCCTGGATTTCGAGTTGCCCGACCTCGACGGCAATTTACATACGTTGAGCGGTTATCGCGGCAGAATCGTCATTGTCAATTTTTGGTCGTGCGAATGTCCGCATTCTGCGCGGGCAGATGCTCTGATCCTCGCCTGGCTCAAGGCATGGGGCGGGGAGGTGGTATTGCTTTCCATCGCCGCCAATCACAACGAGCCCGTTCGAAGTGTGGAGGAAGTTGCTCGAAGCCGGGGCATACGAAAGGTGCTGATGGACACGGGACATATCGTGGCAGACCTCTATGAAGCGGTTACAACCCCGCATGTTTTCGTCGTGGATCGGGAGGGAATCCTGCGTTACCGAGGCGCAGTGGACGACGTGACATTTCGCCAAAGGACAACCACCCGCTTCTTTCTCAGGGAGGCGGTTGAGGCTTTGATCGAGGGGCGGTCTCCCCCTCTGACAGAGACCCCCGCTTATGGTTGCGCCATCGTGCGCGAAATTTGATAGAATCGAACTGTGACCATCGAAATCCCGGAAAGAATCGCGTTTCTGAAGAAGATCCACCTGTTTTATGGGTTGGAGGATGATGTGCTTGAAACCATCGCAAAGACGATGGAAGAGCTTCACGTTGCCAATGGTGAGGTGGTCTTCAGGCAGGATAGCCCCTCCGAAGGTTTTTACATGATCTACCGGGGAAGTGTGCGCATTGTGCGCAAACAGGGGAACAAGGAATTCCAGCTGGCGATCCTGGTCAAAAACGACTACTTCGGCGAGATGGGCTTGATAGCCCGCAGGAAACGTTCGGGAACCGTCACGGCTACCAGCGATGCCACGCTATTGATTTTGAAGCGTGAAGACTTCGAAGAAATCTTCAAAAAAACGCCGCAGCTTCGCTTGAATATGGATGTGGCGGTGCGCAGCAGAAAACTGGCGCGTACCCTGCGTTTCAAATGGCTCAGGAAGGATGAAGTCATTTATTTCCTGGCGCGCAAGCATCAAATTGTGTTGTATCAAAAATTGATTCTGCCGGTGCTTTCCTGGTCCGTTCCGCTGGCGTTCTTTTATGCATACTTTAGCTTCGCGCATTGGTTTATAGTGGGGCTGGCGGCGATCATGTCGGCGCTCGCGGCAACGGGCTGGGTCGGGTGGACTGTGGTGGATTGGGGCAACGACTATTACATCGTTACCAATCAACGCGTGGTCTGGCTCGAAAAAGTGGTGGGGATTTACGACAGCCGTCAGGAATCGCCGCTGAGCACGATCCTTTCGGTCGGCGTGGAAACCGATCAGTTGGGACGCCTCCTGGACTATGGCAACGTCATCATTCGCACCTTCGTGGGGCGGATTCCGTTCAATCATGTAACGCATCCCGAGCAGGCACAGCACATGATCGAGGAATATTGGAACCGCACCAAAGAACATGCGGCTGGCTTGGAAAAGGAGGCGATCAAGAATGCCATCCGCAAGCGGTTGAATCTGCCCCTCCCCCAGCAGGAGCGCGGCTTTGGCGAACCTGCTCCGGTGGAAGCAAAGCAGGCGCCTCCCCCCAAAATCACCGGCAGGAAACTCTCGCTGTTGAAATTCTTGGGCGCGAATACGCTCAAACTCCGTTATGAGACCGGGGAAAATGTCTTTTATCGCAAGCACTGGGTGGTCTTGTTGCAACAGGCGTGGATTCCCGTCCTGGGCTCTTTAGGCACATTGCTTATGTTGATTGCCCGTTTGTTCCAGCTGGTTTTCGATCCCGAGGCGGCGTTGATCAGGTTTCAGGGCGGTTTCCGCCTCGATACCTGGGCTGTGGTTTTTTTTCTTGCCTTTTTCCCCTTTGTCTTCTGGCTGCTTTATGAGATTTTGGACTGGAGCAACGACCAGTTTGAGGTCACCAATGAGCAGATCATTGACATTGATCGCAAGCCCTTCGGCACCGAGACGCGCAATGCCGCTCAATTGGAAAACATCCTGGGAACGAACTACGAGCGTCGGGGCATCCTGGGCAATCTGTTCAATTACGGAACGGTTTATATCACGGTCGGCGGGACGAAGATGGCTTTCGAGGATGTCATGGACCCTGCCACCGTCCAGTCGGATATTGACCGACGCCGTATGGCGCGCACGACAAGACAGAATGAAGCCAGGATCGCCGCCGAACGCGACCGGATGGCGGAATGGCTCGCCACCTATCACCGTTCCGCCGAGCAGTTCAAGGAAGAGGAGCGGCGCGCCCGCAAGGAAGAGTAAAATCAAGCGCTCGACGATATCGCACAAAGGCATAAATCCAAAATGGCTTTACGCAAAATTGTTACACTTCCCAACCCTGTACTCAAACGCAAGGCTCACCCGGTGAACCGATTCGACAGAGACCTTCAAACCCTGGTTGACGACATGGTGGAAACCATGCGCGAAGCGCCGGGTGTCGGTCTTGCCGCGCCGCAGATCGGTCTTGCGGAGCGTGTCATTGTAGTCGAGTATTACGAACGCGAGGAGGACGAAGAGAACGAAGACGCCCGCAAGAAAGTTTGGGCGGTGATCAACCCTGAAATTGTCAAAGCCTCCGAAGAGACCCTATTGGGAGTGGAAGGCTGTCTGTCCATTCCCGGTTTGCTGGGGGAAGTGGAACGACATGCAGAGGTCCACGTCAGGGGCTTGAATCGTCACGGCAAGCCGATGAAAATCAAAGCCAGAGGTTGGTTGGCGCGCATTTTCCAGCACGAGATCGATCACCTGAACGGCATTCTGTTCCCCGACCGCGCCGTACGCGTGTGGCAGCAAAAGCAGGAAGTGGAACAGGAACAGGAATTTTGACGGCTTCCTCTGCGGCACCATCCCCCGACGACATTCCCTTTCGCGATCCATACCCGTGAACCATGAAACAGCAAATCGAGGGTCGAAAGTCAACCCTTCGAACTTCGCTTTGTGACCTGCACTCATGCACATAAAACACCTCTCTCTCACCAACTTTCGCAAATTTACCCGCCTGGATATTGACCTGCCTCGGGGAGTGATTTTGTTAACAGGGGGCAATGCCCAGGGAAAGACCACCCTGCTTGAAGCCGTTTATTTTCTGGCGGCATTCACTTCCTTTCAAACCCACGCCGACCGGCAAATCGTCAATGTGGACGAGGCGAAAAAAAATTCCCTCACCGTCACGCGGCTGGTGGCGGAATTTCAGCGTGAAAAACGCAAGCATCGTCTGGAGGTGCGCCTCATTCTCGAACCTGTTGGTGTGTTGAACGGTCAGCGCCTGCGCAAGGAAATTCTGCTCGACGGCGTGAAGAAACCCGCCGGCGATGTACTCGGTCAGTTCAACGCGGTCATCTTTGTACCGCAGATGTCTCAAATCATCGAAGGTGCGCCCGATGACCGCCGCCGCTACCTCAACCTGACGCTGGCGCAATCTGTGCCAGCCTATGCCCGCGTGCTGGGCGAATACAACCAGGCGCTGACCCAGCGCAACGCACTGCTCAAGGCGTTGAGCGAAGGCTCGGGAAGCCGCGACCAGTTGGAGGTCTGGGATGAGGCGCTGAGCCGCCTCGGCGCGCAGATCATCCTGTGGCGCATCTCCGCCATCCAGCGCATCGAACATCTCGCGGCGCGCGTCCATCACGAACTGACTCACGGAACTGAAATCCTGCGCCTCGCATATGAACCTGCCTACGATCCCCTGCCCAAGCCGAACGGGCAGTTGGGTTTGAAGATTGACACGGCCGTGGACCGCTCTGGTTTGGAACTCGATGAAATCCAGCGCGGCTTTCGCACCCGCCTGAGGGAACTGCAGAACGAAGAGATTGCCCGCGGCGTGACCACCATCGGTCCGCACCGCGACGAAGTGCGTTTCCTCGCCAATGACTTCGACCTCGGCAATTACGGCTCGCGCGGGCAGATCCGCACAGCCCTGCTTTCGCTGAAACTCGCCGAAGTACACTGGCTGAAGGAGCGAACGGGTGAATGGCCCGTCATCCTGCTCGATGAGGTCATGGCGGAACTCGATCTTCAGCGCCGCGCCGATTTGTTGAACTATATCGGCGGGAGCGAGCAGGCATTGTTCACGACCACCGATTTGAATTTGTTCGAGCCCGAATTTGTGCGGATGGCGGAATTATGGAAAGTGGAAAGCGGACGAGTGGAGAAAACATGAAGCGATTGCAGCAACGCGCTGTCAAAATTCACGAAACCCTGCTCAAGTTCTATGGCGAGCCGGTTTGGCGCACCCCCTTGCCCGCCGTTGACGAGCTGGTCTCGACCATCCTTTCGCAAAACACCAACGACGTGAACCGCGACCGCGCCTTCGATGCCTTGCGTGCGAAGTTTTCCACATGGGAAGCCGTGCGCGAGGCAAAAGAAAAGGATGTCATCGAAGCCATCCGCCCGGCGGGGCTGGCGAATCAAAAGGGTCCGCGCATTCAGCAGGTGTTGCGCGCCATCACCGACGAACGCGGAAATCTGGATTTGTCATTTTTATCCGCAATGAGCGTGGAAGATGCCCGCAACTGGCTGACGAAATTCAACGGCGTGGGACCGAAGACCGCCGCCATCGTTCTGTGCTTTTCGCTGGGGATGCCCGCCTTCCCGGTGGATACCCACATCTACCGTGTGACGGGACGCCTCGGACTCCGCCCGCAGCGGATGACCGTCGAACAGGCGCATCCTCACCTGGAGGCTTTATTCCCGCCTGCAACATACTACGCCGCGCACCTGAACCTCATCCGCCTGGGACGCGAACTCTGCACCGCGCGCAAGGCGATGTGTGAGAAATGCCCGGTCGTCAAATTGTGCGACTATGGAAGAAATCGTAAATCGGCAATCTAACGAGTATCCCCTTCCCCTCGAATCGTTCCCCTCTCCAGCCTGCTGTAAAGTTTCTCGATGTTATGTTCGGCGATCTCATCCAGCGACAAATCCAACTCGGTGGCAACCTGAGCCAGATACCACAACACGTCGCCGAGTTCGGCTTTGAGCGCCTGGCGTGTCTCTTCGCTGATCTTACCGTCCTTGTCGCGGAAGACCTTTTTGACCTTGCCTGCCACCTCGCCCGCTTCATTGGCGAGACCCAACACGGGATAAATCACCGCATGCCCAATGGCAGGATACCCTGCCGTCTTGCGCGATTTGGCTTGGTAGTCGTTGAAATTCATGAATTGACCTTTCCTGCCAATGCTTTCCACCACTCGTCCTTTTCGCCCGGCACAAAGGGAGTGTATAGAGTCAGCCGGTCGGCGAGACCGTCGTAACGCTTCTTCAATTCGTCTGTCAACCTGCTTTCCTCGGTCACCAGGCAAAACTCGCTTAGCATTTCGTCGGTGATGAGCATCGGCATCTCCGCCCATTCCCCCTTCGCTGCGTGGGTGGACAATGTCTCTGCGACCCCTCCCCAGCCGTGCAAGTCCATAACGGGGCGGTAGGAGGGGGTGGAGGCATAAAACGCCACCTGTGCCCGCGCAAAGTTCATCTCTTCGGGAGTCGTGGCAATGAAAGCCGTGACTGAAACCGAAATCTCTTCCCGTTTGCGCCCCGCCTTCTTCGCGCCCTCTTCGATGGCGGGCAAAATCACTTCTCTCAAATAGCGCGGACTATGAAACGGATGCACGTGGAAGCCATTGCATAATTCTCCAGCCAGCCGGGCAAGCCCTGTGTTGACGCCGGCGATGTAGATGGGGATGCCCCCAAAAATAGGGGAAGGGAGGGGTGGGGGTTGAAAAAACGGCGACATCAGCGTAATTTTGTAATACTCGCCGCGATAGTTCAACCTCGTGCCGTTCTGCCAGCAATCCCAAAACGCGCGGATCACTTCGATTTGCTCGCGCAGTTTCTTCACCGGCGACTCGGGCCACGGCATGCCAAACCTGCGCTCGATGTGCGCCTTGACCTGCGTGCCAAGCCCCAGGATGAACCGCCTCTCAGATTGAGCAGCGAGGTCCCAGGCGGTGTAGGCTAAATGGGCGGGAGAACGCGCAAAGGAAACCGCGATTGCCGTCCCGAAGTGGAGACGCGCCGTATGTTCGGCGATCAAGGCGCACGGCAGGAACGGGTCGTGCTGTGTTTCCTGAGTCCACAAGGCGTCGAAGCCAATTTTCTCGGCGGCTTGGGCAATCGCAGGAACCTCCTTCAATCCGACAATGGGTAATGCAGCATCGAGTTTCATGTTTCACCACAAAGGGCATGAAGGACACGAAAAAGCTCTTCGTGTTCTTCACGATTAATCCAGGAGATACGCCATGACCCAATTCGTCGTGGCGTTAAGCCCGTCCATGTGAGCGCGTTCGTAGTTGTGCGAGGCGTCGATGCCGGGACCTATCAACGCCAGCGCCACATCGCCGCCCGCGCGCCAGAACGCCTCGCCGTCCGAGCCGTAAAACGGATATACATCGGTCTTGTAGGGAATACCATGCTTCTCGGCAAGCGCGCGCAGTTTCTTGTTCAAGCCTTCGTGATAGACACCGCCGCTGTCTTTGATGCACAGTGTGGCATGGAACTCGTCCGACTCCTGCCCCGCTCCCACCACCGCCATGTCCACCGTGACCAGCTCCGCGACATCGGAGGGGATGCCTGCCGACGCGCCGTGACCGACCTCTTCGTAATTGGAGATGTGGAAGTAAACGGTTCGCGCGGGACTTCGACCTGCTTCTGCCATTGACCGGATCGCCGCCACAAGGTTCGCCACACATGCCTTGTCGTCGAGAAAGCGCGAGCGGATAAAACCGTTCATCACTTCCACGCGCGGATCGAACGCCACGGGATCGCCGATGTTGATTCCCAGCGCGCGCGTTTCCTTCTCGCTGGTTGTCTTCACATCCAGGCGGACTTCCATGTGATCTTCATCGCGCGGCGTCTTGGCTGCCTCCGCACCGTAAACGTGTCCCGACGCCGTCTCGACCAATACCGAGCCGCGCACCTTTTCGCCCTTCGATGTGAACACCCACACCCCCTCGGTCTCCACGCTGTTCCACTGCAACCCGCCGATTCGGCTCAACTTCAGCCGCCCGTTGTGCTTGATCTCCTTGACCACCGCGCCGAGCGTATCCACGTGCGCAGTCAGCGCAATGGGGGACAGATCGCTTTCCACCGCCCACTTTGCCACTAATGCGCCTTTGCGCGTTCTCGATAACTCCAATTGCTTGTACTGCGACAATTCCTTTTCAACGAACGCAATGGCAGGCTCGGCAAAGCCCGTAGGGGAGGGGATGTTGAGCAGGTCAACGAGGAATTTGGTGAAATACTCCTGATATATGGCTGGTAGTGACATGGTTGTCCTCTTCGTTTGCAAGTTTACAAGTTGGCAGGTTTGAAGGTTTTAACTTTCCAACATTCAAACCTTCAAACGTTCAAACTGACTGATCTTCTCCCGCCACTCGTGCGGAATATTGATCGTCTTCCCCTGTTTGTAGTCATAGGTCACCATGACCACTTCCCCCTTCGATAGGATCTTGCCTGTTTCCGCATCCACCACATTCTGTTCCCACGTCATGGATTTGTTGCCGAGTTTCGCCACGCGAACTCCCACTTTAACCTGCCCGCCAAAGTGGATCGGCGCCAGATAGGTGATATGTACGTCCGCCAGAATCACGCCAATCTCCATGAAGGACTGGTCTTTCGTGAATAATCCCAGTTCGATCATGTAGGCGATACGCGCCTGCTCGAAATAGGTCAGATGCTTGGCATTGTTGACATGTCCCTGAGGGTCCAGGTCTCCGTAACGGACTTCGATGGGGTGGTAGAAATGGAAATGGGTCATGGGGCGATTATACCGTCTGATGAAAAAGACCCGCACAGGTCGAAAGCTGTGCGGGTTTCGTGCGTCTCGATTTTATGCGGCGGGCAATGTGTATTTCAACAGAATCCATTGATCTGCGCCGATCTCGCCCCATCCGTTGATTTCGCGTGTCACCGTCACGATGTCTTTTGCCTTGAGTTTTCCCACCACCGGATACCCAAGCCCGGGTCCCGAGCGCACGTTCAGGGTGTAGATATTTGCAATCGTCAACCTGCGTTCCATGGGGTAGCCCAATCCGACCGCCGGGATGATCGCCGCACGCGCCGGGTTCGGAAAGAGCGGGTCCTGCGCCACCTCCGTCCATGCCTTCCAAAACAAGTCCAGCGGATACGGATGCGCCTCGCCGTCGGAAGGATTTGTGTATAGAGGATCGTGCAGATAGACGTATTTCGTATCCATACCCACGCCCACGGCGAAATGCGGACCTTCGAAATGTTTCTCCGTCAAGCCCGCATCTTCCAGCGTCTTGTATCGAATGAGCACAATGGCGGGCTTACCCGTGGCGAAGGTGTTGAACAGCTCCGCCATGGTCAGCCCCACTTTGTAATTCGTCATCACACCCGTTTTACCCATTGCGTTTTGCATGGTTTGCACGCTCAAATACGGATCGCCGGCGATATTGAACGCCGTATAAAACTCGTCGGGCGTCATCGCGGAGCTTACATATGCCCTCAGCAGCATTACACAGCAGGCTGCGCCGCAATCGTTTTTATGTGTCTTGGCATCCTCGCCCAATTGTGACACGTACGGGACGGGCAGGAGCGTCACCGGCTTGAACGCCGTACTCCAATTCTCGTACTCTGCACTTTCCTCCGTATCCAGGTCCAGCACACGGAACCGCCTCTTCTTCTGGACGTACGTTCTGGGCGGCTCAGCCTCGACGGGTGAATCGGACTCCTCGAACTCGGGTCTTTTTCCCGCCTTTGCCTCGGCGATTGTGATTCCCGTCGGTTCAACGTGCAACGGGTCCCAGCCAATTTTGACTTTTGCATTCCAGTTCTTGTGTAAGATGGCGATGTCAATCAGCACACTATCTTCGTCCTTCAAATCCCAACGGATGCCGGTGGTCAGCCCTCGCGCTTCTGCTGCCGCGGCAAGATGCAATGCAAAAGGCGTATCCGCTGTAGTGGGGCGGTCATCGTCCAGGATGTCAGCCGCCAGTGACTCTTTTTCCCCGTTCGCGCCGGTAACGTTATGAAAACCGAATTGCACCTTGCTTGCCCCGTTTCGGAACGCCTCCATTTGCGCAGCCTGAGAGCGCCACGCCGTTTGAATGCGCGGACGATACCCCGCCTGTTCCAGGTCTTTCAGCACCCCCTCGATCTTCATCCGAAAGGATGGATAGAGTTCCAATAATTTGTTTTTATTGTTCTGTATACGTACAGATTCGATCATTTTGCACCGCCTTGGATACTCGGTTGTTGAGGATATCGAAATTATAGCCCAAGAGCCCTCAATTCGATGCGGTTCCTCACCACGAAGGTTTTATCTCCGGCAAGGCGCTTGCCAGGGTCTTCGAACCGACCACAAACCGGTCAATTGCTCCATGACCTGCGACACCTTGCCAACCTCTCGCTATCCTCGATGGAACGTGGTTTTGTCCATTTACCGCGTCGAGATGTTTGCCGGCGTCACGGTGCTGGCGGAGGGGGGCTAAAATTTTAGAAAATTTGTGCTATACTCATGCCATGCCCATCATCCGCTCGTCTGACATCGGTGCCTACCTCTACTGCCGCCGCGCCTGGTGGTACAGAAAGCAGGGAATAGAATCCGCAAACCAGGCGGAACTTGCCGCTGGAACCGAACTCCACGCCAAACATGGACGTCAGGTGCTGGCTTCCTCCATTACACGGACCATTGGATTGGTGTTAGTAATGTTGGCGTTGCTCATGCTGGCGGCGTATTGCACGGCTCAAATCATTTGAAGGCGCACTCGTTGGCAGGTTAGAACGTTTCAACTTGCCAACTTTCCAACGAATAAAATGCTCTATTTCGCCCTTCTTCTTCTCTTCCTCGCCTTTCTTTTTTTCTGGCAATCCAACCGTCAGCGTCGAGCGGCTGGCTTGCCCGGCGGGCGCGTCATCTACACCGACACGCATGGCTGGAGTAAAGTGGAGAAGCCGCTTTATGCCGCCGCTCTCGATCTGACCGGGAAACCTGATTACCTCATCGAAACGAACGGACAGATCATTCCGGTGGAGGTGAAATCGGGACGTGCGCCGGATGCGCCGTATGATTCGCATATTTACCAACTCGCCTCGTATTGTTTACTGGTTGAGAAGACCTACAACAAACGTCCACCGTACGGGATCATCCATTATGAGGGGCGCGACTTTGCCGTGGATTACACGCGGGAATTGGAAGCCTCCCTGCTCGACCTGCTGGCGGAGATGAAACGCGACGAACGCAGGAAAGAGGTCCATCGGTCGCATGAGCAGGCGTCCCGTTGTAAGAGATGCGGGTTTCGGGATGTGTGCGATCAGAGGCTGGGGTAAAAGTGTACAGGTAGACAAGTACACACGTACGCACGTACGCACGTACATATGTACACACGTCACGTGTTCATCTGTCTACCAATATACCTGTGTGCCTGTATACTTTATAATAACGCCATGTCCAATCCCTTCATCCCCAAACGACCCGTGGTGACAGCCTATCCTCGGATGCCCGAAGCCTTTGTGGAGGTGGAGGCGATGTCTGCATATTTCAAAGAGAGAGGTTTGGACGCGCCGTTCGGTTCTCTTTATGACGAGGACCTGCGCGGGCGCGTAAAGAACCGCGAGTTTGACATGCTCATCATCGCGGGCGGCGACGGGAGTGTCCTGCGGGCGGGACATTTGTGCGCGCCGCTGGGACTGCCGATCCTGGGCGTCAATTTGGGCAGGCTTGGGTTCCTGATCCAGATCGACCGCGGGGAATGGCGCGAGTATTTCGACAGGTTGTTCAACGGCGAGGCGTGGATCGAGAATCGTATGATGCTTCATGCAGAACACGTCCGCGCAGGTGACTCGCTGGGACAATGGAACGCCTTGAACGAGGTCGTTGTGGGACGCGGGCAGGTTCTACGCCCGGTGCGGCTCTCTGCCTCGGTGGATGGACGTCACTTGACGAGTTACGTCACGGATGGCTTGATCGCCTCCACCGCGACTGGCTCGACGGCATATGCGCTTGCGGCGGGCGGACCCATCCTGCCGCCGGAACTGCGCAACATCCTGCTCGTGCCGATCGCGCCGCATCTTTCCGTGGACCGCGCGGTTGTCCTCTCCGAAGGTTCGACGGTCAGCATCCTTGTCAGAGGCGATAACGCCGTCCTGAGCGTGGACGGACAACCTTCCATCACCCTGGTGGAGGATGACCGCGTGGACGTCCGCGCCGCGGATGTAACCGCGCAATTTGTCCGTTTTGGGGACCCGGGTTATTTTTATCGAAACCTGACTGCGCACATGAACGAAAACTCATTGGGGCTGCCAAGATAAAAATCTGCTAGCGTAAAGAACACTACGGGCGCAAAGGTGATAAGCCCAAAGTTAAACACCGTGTCCTTTGTGATTGAAAAACAGGATTTCATGTATGATCGAGACAACGACCGAAACACTCTATTGCTACCTGCACCCGACCCGCGAAACCTCCTTGAGATGCGCCACGTGCGAACGCCCCATTTGTGTTTCATGTGCCGTCCGCACCCCAACGGGGTACCGCTGTAAGGAATGTGTGAAGGGACAACAGAAGATTTTCAATACCGCTGAATGGTACGACTACGTTGTTGGTTTCATTTTGGCGGCTGTGCTTTCAGGCGTGGCGTCCTTTCTTGTGTCTCTGATCGGCGGCATAGGCTTCTTTGGCTGGTTTCTCATCGCTGCAGGCGCGCCGACGGCTGGCGCTCTCATTGCCGAGACGGTGCGCTTTGCCATTCGTAAACGGCGGGCGCGCAATCTATTCATTACGATTACCGCCGGTATTGTTGCAGGGGCGTTGCCAATGCTTTTCGTTCAGATTTTCTTGTTCGATTTGTTCGGTATCCTCTTTCAAGGCATCTATCTTTTCATTGCTGCCCCGGTTGTGTACACCCGCTTGTCTGGAATCCAATTGTTTCGATAAAACTCATTCATGCTTAACGAACTTCATATCCAAAACTTTGCCATCATAGATAAACTCGATCTGCGCTTTGGTCCCGGCCTCATTATCCTTACCGGTGAGACGGGCGCCGGCAAGTCCATCATCCTCGACGCTGTGGTCATGCTCATCGGCGGCAAGGCGGACACAACCTACGTGAGAACGGATTCAGATGCCGCGCTGGTTGAGGGCGTGTTCCAGTTGAAAGGTCCAGAAAGAGAAGCGGTGCATGAGATTTTGAAGCGCGAAGAGTTGATGGACGACCCGGACTATGTCACCCTCTCCCGCGAAATCCGCAAGGAAGGGCGCAGCGTGGCGCGCATCAACGGGCGGACGGTGGCGGTCTCGCTCTTGAAGGAAATCGGCGCCCTCGTGGTGGATATTCATGGACAGGCGGAGCATCTCTCGCTGCTCGATTCACGCGCACACCTGGGCTTGCTCGACCGCTACGCCGAGATTTCGCGTCCCCTCAGCGACTACCGCCAAACCTACCACGCCCTGTTGAACCTGCGCCGCGAGTTGAACGAACTGCGCAAAGCGCAGGCAGATGCCGACCGCCGCATCGAAATGCTGACCTATCAGGTGGAGGAGATCGAAGCGGCGCGCCTGAAAGCGGGGGAGGACGAGGAATTGCGCAAGGAACGCGACCGCCTCGCCAACGCCGAGTCGCTGGCGCAGAACGCACAGGAGGCGCTTGCCATCCTCGACGAGGGTTCGCCCGATATGCCCGCCGCCAGTGACCTGATTGGGCAGGCGGCTCAGGCGCTGACCGCCCTCGCAAAACTCGACCCCGCTCAAAACGAACTGGCAAACCAGGCGGACATGCTGCTCGAAACGATGTCCGACATCGTTCACACCCTGCGCGACTATCTCGAAGAAATCGAGTTCAATCCCCGGCGTTTGGAGGAAGTGGAGGAGCGGCTCGACCTGCTCCACTCTCTGAAACGCAAGTATGGCGGGAGCATCCAGGCGGTCATTGCGTATGGGCAGGACGCGCGCAGGCAACTTGAGACGATCACAGGCGCGGCGGAGCGCATCGAAGAACTGGAACTGCAGGAGGCAAAACTGCTGGAGACGCTGGCAAAGCAGGGCAGCCTCTTGAGCGAAAAGCGTAACTTGGCGGCGGAAGCGATGAGCCGCGGCATCGAAGCCGAACTCAACGATTTGCGGATGTCTGCCGCCAAATTCCGCGTGGACTTTCAAACCCGACCCGACCCGAACGGCATCCCCCTCGGCAATGGAGACCGCGTCGCCTTTGATCACAACGGATTCGACAGGGTGGAATTTCTCATCGCCCCCAACCCTGGCGAGGGACTCAAACCGCTCGTCAAAATCGCCTCGGGCGGCGAGACCTCGCGCCTGATGCTAGGGCTCAAAAACGTCCTCGCCCGCGCCGACGAAGTACCCTCGCTCATCTTCGATGAAATTGACCAGGGCATCGGCGGGCGCGTGGGCATGACCGTCGGGCAGAAGTTGTGGAATCTCTCGCGCAATCATCAGGTCTTTTGCGTCACCCACCTCCCCCAACTGGCGGTCTTTGGCGATGAACATTATCAGGCGCAGAAACTGGTGCGGGGCAGCCGCACCATCACCCGCGTCGAACGGCTGGACGGCGAGGCGCGCCTGCTCGAACTCTCGCAGATGCTCGGTGAAGTGGGCGAGGGGACTCTGCGCTCGGCACACGAATTGATGCAGGTGGCGCGGGACATGATCAAGGCAAAGTAGAAGGTATACTTAACCGATGACGATTCAGAGCGTTTCCCAAATCGGCAGTGTTTTGCGAAATGCTGTTGTGTTCAATTTCAAGAATTCCCCCGAGGTCATGATGAACGCAAACTCCCTGTTGACCCAGGTTGAGAAGTTGTTTGACCTGCTCGAGTCCCGCAAGGTGGATTACGTGCTGGCAGGCGGCGTCGCCCTGTTGACCTATGTGGAGGGACGTAATACGCAGGATATTGATCTCATCATGGCGCTCTCTTCCCTTGAACAAATGCCCGAGTTTAAGTTCGAAAGCCAGGATATGTACTTTGCGCGCGGCAAATTCGGGGAGTTGCAGATTGATGTCCTGCTTACAAGGAATCCCTTGTTCGAAAAAGTTGCAAGGAACTACAGCGCCGAAAAGAATTTTCTGGATCGCAAAATTCGCTGTGTAACCATTGACGGCTTGCTGTTATTGAAATTGTTTGCCCTGCCGTCGTTGTATCGTCAGGGAAGTTTTGAGCGCGTGGGCATTTACGAGAATGACATTGCCACCCTCATCCACGCCTTCAACCCCGATATGAAGCCGTTGCTGGCGGAACTCAGCAACCATCTCAACGAAACGGACATGGCTGAAGCCCGCGATATCCTGACCGAGATCGAAGGACGCATTCGACGCTTTCGAAAGGCTGGCGGATAATCGAGCCGATGTTAATCCCAAAGGCGTCGTCGTGTCGTATGTGTTCTGTGCTTCAGGCTTGATGCAGGAAAGCCTTCGGGACGTTCTTGACCGATGATGACGCTGCCGCATACCTCTTCCCTCTTGCCTTGAGCAGATTACACTCCGCTTGACCCCCGCACGCGGTACAACATTGACCATCGGGACCGATCTCGAGCAACTTCCCTTTCTTCACCAACAAGTCAATCATCGAAAGAACCGCCGATGGCTGGGCGTTCATCGCGCGGCTGATTTCAGAAAGGCTCAGCCCGTTTTCTTTCGTTTCCAGCAGCGCCACAATCTGATTCAGCATGGACGCCTCACCCCAACCCGAGCAACCGCCCGCCCTGATAGATGAGAAACGCAGCCAGCCAGGCAACGACTGTCTGATACACAGCAGAGGTCAGCGCCCACGACCTGCCGAACTCGTGACGGATGGCTCCCAGCGTGGCGACGCACGGCACGTAGAGCAGGACAAACACCAATAGCGAAACCGCGCTCAATGGCGTGAATCTCTCGCGCAGGGCGGCGCTCAAGGCGGTGTCTTCGCTTTCCGCTTCTTCGTTCACCAGGTTTACCCCAGGGACGATGCTCAACAGGATTTTCCCCGACCTGACCGCCGCATTCACAAACCCCAGACCGATGCCGGTCAGTTCCTCGCCCAAGGTTGTTTGCTCCTCTATCCGCCCCTCCTCCCCGCCCACATAGACCTGACTCAGCGTGCTGACGACGATCTCCTTCGCCATGAAGCCGGTCACGAGCGCGCCGCCCGTTTCCCAGTTGCCGAATCCAAGCGGGGCAAAAACAGGCGCGATCGCGCCGCTGACCCAACCGAAATACGAGTCGCGCTGGTTGGCTACGCCCCAGGGCAGGTTGAGCAATATCCACATCACTACCGATGCCAGCAGGATGGTCGTCCCTGCCTTGCGGACGAATTCGCGCGTGTTTTCCCACATGTGAATCAACACGCTCTTCAGGGCAGGTTGACGGTAGGGAGGCAGTTCCAGCACGAATGCCGAGGTGACATCGGGCTTGAGGATCGTCCGTGTAAAGATCATACCGGCGAGCATTGCCACGACGATCCCCAGCGCGTACATCGCCCAGATGATCGTCCCCGCGCGGACGCCGAAGAAGGCGAGACCGAAGACCACATAGACTGGCAGACGCGCCGAGCACGACATGAGCGGAACGAGCAGAGCCGTCAGCACGCGGTCGCGGCGGCTGGGAATGGTGCGGGTGGCGTAGATGGCGGGAACGGCACAGCCGAACCCCAAAATCATGGGGATGAACGATTTGCCGTGCAACCCCACCACGCGCATGAAGCGGTCCATCACAAAGGCGGCGCGAGACATGTAGCCCGAGTCTTCGAGCAGGGCAATGAAGAAGTACAGGATCAACAAGCCGGGGACGAAGACCAGCACGCCTCCCACGCCGGCGACGATTCCGTCAATGACGAGGGAACGCGTCCACGCGGGAGCAGAGACGAGGTCCAGAAAGAGGCGCAGCCAGCGGGCAATCGGTCCGTTGATGACCGCGTCTGTCCAATCCAGAAAGGGAGAGGAAACGTCAATCACGAGTCGAAAGACAATGTACATGACCGCAAAGAAAACGGGCAGCCCAAGCCACTTATGCGTGACGATGTCGTCAATGCGGTCGGTCAGAGTGATGCGGTCGATGAGCGTACGATGGAGCGACTGGCGCACGACGCCGTTGATGTAGCCGTAGCGGCGGTCGGCGGTGAGCAGGTCGAAGTCGTCACCGAGCATGGACGAGACGCGTTCGGCGCCTTGCCTGGCGAGCGCAATGAGGTGTTCGCCCTTTGGCATTCGGCTCACGCGCTCGAGGATGTCGGCATCGGCTTCGAGCAGTTTGAGCGCCAGCCAGCGCTTGGGGTAACGCCCTGTGTCGAATTGCAGTTCGTCGAAGGCGGCGATGAGTCTGGCGATTTCGCGCTCGATCTTGCCGCCGTAATCGAGTTTGAATAAAGGGTTTGTAGTGATCGTCATGTGTTTCTCAATACGTTTGAACCATATGGAGACACTGGGTCACGGAGATCAAAAATTCTCAGTGTCTCTCCCAAAGGACATCGGGACGATGCGTGTCTCAGGGGTTAGTCGCTCTTGGCAATGCGCACGGCTTTGTTGATCAGTTGGGAGATACCTCTGCCTTTGTTCGCCGCCGTTTGCACCACGGGAATGTTCCCCAGCAGTTGCGAGAGTTTGTCCACGTTGATTTTTGCGCCGTCCTTTTGCAGTTCGTCGGTCATATTGAGGGCAAGGACGAGAGGGACTTCCAATTCGAGCAGTTGCAGGGTGAGATACAGATTGCGCTCGAGATTGGTCGCGTCCACCACATTGATGACCACATCAGGGCGCTGCTCGATGATGAAATCGCGGGCGATGATTTCTTCAGGCGAATAGGCGGTCAGGCTATACGTGCCGGGCAGATCCACAATATTGATCGTCATGCCGTCGAGCTCGATCTCTCCTTCCTTCTTTTCGACCGTCTTGCCGGGCCAGTTGCCGGTATGCTGGCGCAGACCGGTCAGCGCGTTGAAGATGGTGGTCTTGCCTGCGTTGGGATTCCCCGCCAGAGCGATGGTCAGGTCAGCCATTATCAACTCCACAAAGCCGCATTTGACGCCTCACGAAAAAAAACGGAAGCGGCGCCTTCTCCGGCACCGTCTGCCGGGACAGGTTGCCTCGCTTGCAATTTCGGGAACCGAGACCGGTTCCCCGTTTTCATGGATGCCTGACACCTCGATGTGCGCGGCTTCCTCTTTCCGCAGGGCGAGGTGATAGCCCTTGATGAAATATTCGACCGGGTCGCCAAGCGGAGCATGGCGCTCGATCAGGATCGTCTCGCCTTTGACGATCCCCATTTCGACGAATCGCCTGCGCAGCGCGCCATTGCCATTGATTTTGGTGATGATCGCCCTTTGCCCCGGGCGCAGGAGATGGAGTTGAATGGGTTCGGACATGAAATTCCCTTCGGTGTAATGATGTTTTCAGGATTCTCACCACAAAGGACACAATGTGTCACAAAGGAAAACCAAAAACTTTGTGTACCTTTGTGTTACTTCATGGTAAAAAATTATTCCACGATCACAAACTCCGCCATTGAAAGCCCCAGCGCAACTTCCTTTCCATTCACCGACAACGTCAGCGGACCGTCCAGCGGCGCGGCTTCCAATACCTTGAGTGTCTGTCCAGGCAGGATGCCTTTGTCCTGCAAATACTTCAGCACGTCGGTCGCCGTCGCATTGACCGCCCGCACCCTCACCGTTTTGCCCACCGCAGTCTCGCGCAGTGAGCGCCCACCCAACGGCTCGAACCCCCCGTTCGCATCGGGGATCGGATTCCCGCGCGGACAAACCTTCGGATTCCCCAAAAAAGCCGCCAGCGCCTCGGTCACTTCAGGGGCGGTGGCATGCTCCAGTGAGCAGGCGAATTCATAAATCTTTGCCCACTCGATTTTCAAATGCTCGAACAGAAAAACCTCCCACAACCTTTGCCGCCGCAGAACGTTCGCCGCCGCCTCGCGCCCCTTCTCTGTCAACGTCACGCCCTTATACGGTGTGTGCGTCACCAGCCCCTGCTCGCCCAGCCGCCGCATCATCTCATTTGCCGAGACGGGCGTCACACCCAGCCGCTCCGCCAGGCGCGCAATCGCCACAGGATGGTCGCCCAGTTCAGCCATCGCTTTCAGATACATTTCCGTGCTTTCGCTCATGTGCGGTAGTGACATAAGGCAGCCCTTCTAAAAATATTATGGCTGACCTTATTATTTCACCATCCCCCAATTTTGGACAATGACATATGTCACAAATTTCACAAGAAAGACGTACGCCGCTTCTTTCCGCCCCGGCAACTGTCAAATGCCCCGAGGCTTTTCTCCAGGCTGTAACCTCCCCCAGCCTTCGGGGCGTATCTATCTCATCGGCGTCTTCAACGGCGGAAGTTTGTTCCCCTCGCCGCGCTTCGTCACCTCCACCCACAGCGAAGCGGCAAGTTCATACCCGATGATATGATCCTGCGGCTTCATCTGCAGGCGCAGCGGTCCCTTGAACGGGGCGCAACTCAGCAGGTGGAACGGCGTCCCCGGCACCAGCCCCAGATCACCGATGTAGCGCAGTTTGTCGAAATCGTGCGTGCGGACGCGGCTGACGATACAATCCGAACCCGACGGCACCTCCAAAAGCGGTTCATCGCTGACCTCAGGCATGATCCCCTCCTTCGACGGAATCGGCTCTCCATGCGGGCAGCGCGTGGGACGCCCCGCCAGTTCATACATGCGGTCTTCGATTTCTTCGTTGACCCCCTTCTCGAAGGTATCTGCCAGTTCGTGGGCGGTTGCCCAGTCATATTTCATCACCTTGACGAGAAACACCTCCGTCAGGCGGTGGCGGCGCAGAGACGGCATGGCGATTCTCTCCCCTTCGGGGGTCAGGCGCACGCCGCGATACGGCTCATGGACGAGGTATCCGCTTTTGTGCAGGCGTTTGACCATGGTCGAAATTGCCTGCGCCGAGGCTTCGACGTGCGAACTCAATAGCGAGAGCGATACCTGCTGATGGTCGTGTTGCAGGCGGTAGATTTCGGCGGCATAACGCCGCATGGCGGGGCTGACGGTCATGGAACTCCAGAAGTGATGCACACGATTGCACCAGAGAGCGCAATCTGCGCGTGGAATGTCAAAGTTATCAACCAGGTTGAAAATGGGTCGCAAGTTGATATAAGACAAATTTATAACAAATATCTAGATTATTCGATTTGTGAAAATTATACTATACGGCATCCGACAACAGGTAAAGGTGATATGCTTTATCTGTTTTGACAAACGTCATGAGCTATTCTGCGGTTAGGCGTTGAGAACGCCTTACCTCCGCAGGAACCTGCAGGATGTTTTGCATGATGCGCGTTACCAAATTCACATACTTCAAGGAGATCCGTTTCATGTTTCGCAAGACAAAGGTGTTTCTGTTTGTAACTTTGCTGGCGCTGGTGGTGGCTGCCTGTGGGGGCGCTCCTACAGCCGTCGGCGAGGAGAAAGCCACTGAGGTAGTAACAAGTTCCGGGGTCAGCACCGAAGCGCCCTCTGAGGAGCCAATGAGCGTTTCCGGTGATCTGGTGATCTACACGGGGCGTTCCGAGCCGCTTATCCAGCCGGTCATTGATGCGTTCAAGGCTCAATATCCGAATGTGAATGTTCTGCTCAAGGCGGGCAGTAACAGCGAACTGGCGAACGCGCTGATCGAGGAGAAGTCCAATCCGCAGGCGGATGTGTTTATCACAACCGAGTTGTTTACCATTCAGTCGCTGGCACAAGAGGAAGTTTTCGAGCCGTATGTACCGAAAGGCGCAGACCAGATTCCCCCCGAATTCCTCGGCGCGGATAATATGTGGACAGGGCTGACCCGCCGCGTGCGTGTCATCATGTACAACAGGGATCTGGTTTCGGAGGACGAACTGCCGGCTTCGCTCTTCGATTTGACCGATCCAAAGTGGCGCGGTCAAATTGCCGCGGCTGGTTCAACCAACGGCTCGATGCAGGCACAGATTGCGGCAATGAGGCAATTGATTGGCGAAGAGGCAACACAGGAATGGCTGTATAGTTTGATCGCCAATGAGGTGACGTTCTTCGGCGGTCACACGGATGTGCGCAAGGCGGTTGGCGCGGGCGAGTTCAAACTGGGGCTTGTGAACCATTACTATTTCTACCTGCAACAGGCAGAGGGAAGCAACGTCGGCATCATCTTCCCTGACCAGGGCGAAGGGCAGATTGGTTTGATTACCAACGCAACCTCAGCAGCAATTGTGAAAGGCGGTAAAAATTTGCCCGCCGCCCAGGCATTCCTCGATTTCCTCATCTCGGTGGAAGGACAGAAGTTATTCGCCGAGCAGAATTATGAGTATCCGCTTCTGCCTGGTGTGCCGCTGCGCGAGGGCGTCCAGCCGCTGGATGGATTCCGCCTGGCGGATGTAGATGTGGTGAAAGCCTCACTCGACTTCGACGCAACCTTCGATTTGATGGAACGGGTTGGATTGCCGTAGTGGGATGTTGAACGGTGGACCGTAGACCGTAAACTATGGTCCACCGTCCGCAGTCTACAGTTGAAAACATCGGCTACAATTCAGCCCTCAGGTAAAGATTTGGAAACGACAGGCGAACCGACTTTTTCTTTCCGTAACATACGAACCATGTCCATCAGCCCCCGCCTGGCAGTTGCCGCGGGGCTGGTGGCGCTTTTCGTTGCTATCCCGCTGGTTTATATTTTCATCCGTGCGATGGGAGCAGAACCCGAAGCCTGGCAACGACTGCTGCAAACGCGCCTTTGGAAACTGTTGAGTAACACGCTCCTGCTCGTCGTTGCGGTGACGAGCGGCGCGCTCCTCACGGGCGTCAGCATGGCATGGTTGACCGAACGAACCGACCTGCCCGGCAAAAAGATCTTCCGCTGGATGCTTGCCATGCCGCTGGCTGTCCCGGCGTACATTGGCGGCATCGTGCATCTGGCATTGCTTCGTCCGCGCGGCGGTGTCATTCCGCAATTTCTCGAAAGCGTCTTCGGGCAGCCCGTGCCGACGCCCAGCCCGCTGGGATTTTGGGGAGCGGCGTTCATCCTTACGTTATTTATGTATCCCTACGTCTATCTTCTCAGCGGCGCGGCGTTTCGCACCCTGCACGCCTCGCTCGAGGAAGCCGCGCGCGTCTTTGGGCGCACGCCCATGCAGACTCTCTTCCATGTGACCCTACCTGCGCTTCGTCCTGGTTTGACCGCCGGCGCGCTGCTCGTGGCATTGGATATTCTTGCCGAATACGGGACCGTTGCCCTGCTCCGCTATGAGACCTTTTCCTCGGCGATCTTCGTCCAACTCTCGGGTCGCTACGACCGTTCGGCGGCTTCCGTTCTAAGCGGCATTCTCGTGGCTTTGGCAATCGTCATTCTCTGGGGCGAACTCCGCTTGCAGGGACAGGCGCGCTTCACGCAAATGGAAAGCGCCTGGCGTCCCGCGCCTCTCGTGACGTTGGACAGGTGGCGCGTCCCGGCGTTTTTGCTTGTTCTTGGCGTGGTCTCGGCAAGTCTGCTCGTGCCATTCACCGTACTGTTGATTTGGAGCATCGAAGCCTTCCTTGACCCGCAAGCCATGACGGTGTTGTTCCGCACAGGCTCGCAGGGATTTGGCAGTTACGTTTGGAACAGCCTGTGGAGTACGAGCGCGGCGGCGGTGATCGCGGTGGCGCTGTCGTTGCCCGTCGCGTTGCTGGCGGTGCGGTATCCGAGTCGCTTTTCGAGGTTCATTTCCCGTTTGTGTCAGGTGGGGTATGCCATCCCCGGCGTGGTCATTGCGCTCAGCCTCGTGTTGCTTGTAAATCGTTTTCTTCCCTTTTTGTATGCGACGCCGTTCGTGGTGGTCATCGCCTACGTGCTGCGGCACATGCCTCAGGCGGTGAGGGCAAGCGAATCGGCGCTGAATCAACTCTCCCCGTCGCTGGAGGAGGCGTCGCGCACGCTGGGCAGGACGTCGCTCCAGACATTGATCCAGGTCACGTTGCCGTTGATCCTGCCTGGTCTGCTGGCGGGAGGCTCCCTGGTCTTCCTCACCTCCCTCAAGGAATTGCCCGCCACGCTGTTGCTTCGACCTGCGGGTTTTGATACACTTGCCGTCCGTGTGTGGGTGTGGGCGGGCGAAGGGTTTTACCTCCAAGCCGCGCCCGCCGCGTTGCTGCTGGTGCTGGCTTCGGCGCTGCCTTTATCCTTCCTCCTGCGCAGGGAGCAAATCTTCAAATGACAACTTTGGAAGTACGCAATCTCATCAAGAAATTTCACGGCTCGGAGCGCTCCGCTGTGAACGATATTTCCTTCGAACTGAGCGAGGACGAAATCCTTGCCCTCGTCGGTCCGAGCGGATGCGGCAAAACGACCACCCTGCGCCTCATCGCGGGACTCGAACGACCCGATTCGGGTCTCATCCGCCTGAACGACCGCGTCGTCGCCTCCGATTCGGTTTTTGTCCCGCCCGAACGGCGCGGCGTGGGCATGGTCTTTCAGGATCATGCATTGTTTCCTCACCTGACCGTTTTCGAGAATGTGGCTTTTGGTCTGCGCGGAAAGAAGCCCGATGAAATCAGAACCACCGTCGGCGAGATGCTCCACCTCGTCGGGTTGTTGCCGCTGTCGAAACGGTATCCGCATGCGTTGTCCGGTGGTGAACGTCAGCGCGTGGCGTTGGCGCGCGCGCTTGCCCCGCGTCCCATCCTGTTGTTGATGGACGAACCGTTCAGCAGTCTCGATGCCGATTTGCGGACCGAAGTCCGCGAACATGTGCGGGGAATTCTCAAGTCCATGCGCGCGACGGTCGTCTTCGTGACGCACGACCAGGATGAGGCGCTGTTCATGGGTGACCGGCTCGCGGTATTGAACCGGGGCGAATTGGAACAGATCGGCACGCCCGAGGAAATCTTCCACGAATCGAACACGCGCTTTGTGGCGGAGTTCATGGGCGACAGCGACTTTCTGCGCGGACGGGTTGTGGCGGGCGGCATTCAGACCGAGATTGGGCTGTTGAATCAGATCGTTGACCTGCCCGTTTCGACCCCCGTCGAGATCGCCCTGCGCGCCGACGACATTGACTTCGAAGTTGACGGTAGCGGCAACAGTTTGATCGTGGGGCGATTCTTCCGCGGCGCGTTCAATCTCTACCGCCTGCGCCTCAACTCGGGACAAATCCTGCACGCCTTCACCGATCACACGAAGATATTGCCTGTCGGCACGCGTGTGCAGGCGCGGGTCAGCGCGGAACATCCGTTGACGGTGTTTTCGGAATACCATACAGTGTAAAGTCGGTCAAATGGGTTGGTGGGGCACCCCTGAACGAATATCGCGCCGCCACGTAGCGCAAGTCTCTGACTTGCGCGGACAAGTCGGAGACTTGTCCTACAATCGCCTAATTCAAGTATCAGTGCTTCACGAAAGCGCGTAATTGGCGTTCTCTAACGCCGAAAGTGCGCTAGAGAACGCACGCTACGCGCGGTTTTCGTGATCTACTGAGAGAGTGTCTGAAAAGTCTATTTCTTGCGCGCCTACGCCCTAGTTTTCGGACACTTTCTGAGTATTCGTGAACGGTTTGTCAACAAAAAACAACCTTGCCTGTAATATAACATTAGAGTAGAAAAGCCAGAACAATCGTCCCGAAGGTTGCAGCCGCTCAGCTTTCGGGACGGTCATTTGCTCACAAAACTCTAGAAAAATTCTACGCAAATCTACATTGTCTTATAGAAAATTACCTCTACAATGGGGCGGAAATGAGGCAAGGATTCCCCCTCCACATCTTGCCGCGATTCACCTCGACCATTACGAATTACCAGTTACCAATCTGCCAACCTACCCATGCTCCTCAAACGCCTCCAACTCGCCCTCATCCACACCGCCGTCGCCATGACGCTCGTGCCCATCAACAGCACCCTCAACCGCGTCATGATCTTCGACCTCGGCATCTCTAAAACCCTCTTCACACTCCTTGCCATCTTCCCCTACCTGCTCTCGCCCATCCAGGTTGCCATCGGCTCCTTTTCTGACCGTCACCCCATCTTCGGCTACCGCCGCTCGCCCTATATCCTGGCTGGGCTGCTCTTGTGTGTCCTCGGCGTTGCCGTTTCGCCGCAGGTCGCCATCCTCATCAGCGAGAACTTCACGCTGGGCATCCTCGCGGGGGTCCTTTCCTTCGGCGCGTGGGGGATGGGCTACAACCTCTCCGCTGTCTCCTACCTCTCCCTCGCCTCCGAACTCTCGGGCGAAAAGGGACGCGGCAAGACGATCGCAACCATGTTCACGCTCATGGTTTTCGGTTTGATCGCGACAGGTATCGCCCTCAGCCGCCTCGTCCCGACCTTTGACCTGGTGTCCCTCGAACGCGCCTTCCTCATCGTCGCCGCCTCTGCTCTGACCTTGGGCTTGATCGGTCTCTTCAAACTTGAGCCTCACGTCAGCCTTTCTTCCTCACCCGCCAAAGCCGACACCTACACCGTCAAACAGATGACCGCCGCCATCACCGAAAACCGCGTGGCAAAGATATTCTTCGTGTACCTGCTCCTGCTCCTCGCCGCCATCCTTGGGCAGGACGTGTTGCTCGAACCCTTTGCCGCCCAAGCCTTCGGCATGTCTCTGGCGCAGACTTCCCGCATCGTATCCATTACCAACAGTTTTACGCTCATTGCTTTCATCATTGCAGGCATCCTCGACGGGCGTATCAAAAAGAAATACGTCGCGCAGATGGGCAACCTTGGGGCGCTGCTTGGGTTTATAACCATTGTCATCAGCGGATTCACCGCCAGCACAAGCGCCTTCTACATCGGCATCACCCTGCTGGGATTCGGCACTGGCATTTCCACCATCGCCAACCTCTCGCTCATGTTCGACCTGACCGTGCCTGAAAAGGTCGGGCTTTACATTGGTGCGTGGGGCTTCTCGAACGGACTCTCGCGCCTCGTCGGTCTGCTCATGGCGGGCGTCGTGGCGGATGTCGCCACGCAGGTCACAGGCGACGCCCTGCATGGTTACCTCGTGGTGTTTGGCATCGAAGCGCTGATGCTGTTCGTCGCGGCAATCATGCTCTACCGCATTGATATCGCTGCATTCCAGAAAAAGGCACACGAACCTGCCTTTGTAGACAAAGTGGCGGCAGTGGTAGATTAAATTTTGGCGTAGAAGGCGCTCTCCTGTGCGCCAAAAAGACCGCATAGAGGCGCTCTCTCGTGCCGATGGCGGACCTCAGACGCCTTCAGTGCGTCTGCTACGCATACGGGATGAATGATGACAGACGAATGGCTTTCCCTCAGCGATGCGGCAAAACTGCTCGGAGTGCATCCGAGTACGGTGCGGCTTTGGTCCGATAAGGGCGCGCTGCCCGTCCACAAGACGCAGGGAGGGCATCGCCGCTATAAGCGTAGTGAAATTCTCCTTTGGGCGGAGTCAAATTCAAAGTCCAGGGAAGAAGCGCTCGAACCCGAGGGGATGATGAACGAAGTGGTCAAGAACGTCCGCATGCAGATTTCGGAGGGGCGTCTTCAGGAGGAATCCTGGTATCAAAAACTGGACGAGGATGCCCGCACCCAGTATCGCATGAGCGCGCGTTCGTTGTTCCAGGGCTTGATGACCTATATCGCCACCAACGGGCAGGAAGCCGCCACGGAGGCATACGCCATCGGCTATGAGTACGCCTCGCGCGCGAGAAGGTACAACCTGAGTTACGTGGACGCGGCGAAGGCATTCCTGTTCTTCCGCGATGTGCTGGTTGAGTCGGTCATCAAGGTCTACGGCGAAGCGAATGTTCCCACCAAACACGCCACCGAGATGTACACGAAGATCCACACCTTCACCGACGATATTTTGATCAGTTTATTGGAAACCTACCGCAAACTGGAAAATGCGAATCATTGACTTTCCTTACGCAGAACGTTCCGAAGACGGCGTCGCCTCGGAACGTTGCCTAACATCCATTGAGTCTCTTCTTTGCCAGGATCCTTAAAAGCAGCGAGGCAACCTCCTCTCCTCACAGAAGATTGCTTCGCCTGCGGTTTGCAATAATGAGTCTACTGCAAAAAGGTGAAAATCGAACCACTGAGTCACGGAGAATCATTAATGAAAGGGAAATCCCGTGACTCCGTGTCTTCGTGGTGAATCTTCAGGGTTTTTGCAGTGGAGTCAATAATAGACTGTTAATCCGCTGCAGCGGGGGCAGATTGCATCACCTCATCAGGCTGCGGGCGGGCGGCAAACCTGAACCCTGCAAACATCAGAATCGCCGAGAACAATTCACCGAGATAGAGATATTCGCCATAACCGAGCCGCGTCAGCGTGCTGGCGAAGCCGATCAACAACGCGCCTGCCGCAATCAACACATTGCCGATGACGCGGTTGGGCATCACGCGTTTGCGCCAGAACAGATAGGCGGAATAAATTGCGCCGCCTACCAGAGTCAACAGACCATAGATGTTGAAGAACGGCGTAGTCAGGCGGACGGGGGCGCCGAGCGGCAGGATGCCGCGCACCGCAGTCACTTCCTCGCCGCGATAGGTGGTGGTGATGGTTTGTGCGCCAGCGGGGACAGGCTCCCCTGCCTCCAGAGCCTTCGTCCCGTATTGCTCGCTGATGATCTTGTCTGTTGTAAAGACCGCCTCATCCAATTTCGGGATGGCTTGCAGCATCAGATTGCCCGCGAATAGACTACCGAGGACGAGTATTGCCGTGACGGCGTGCACCCACTTTTTACGCACGAGCAGATACAACGTCCCATGACCGAGCCATGCGGCATTCAACGCCGCGCCGAACAGATACCAGGCGAAGAACACCCACTTGTTCCATGCCAGCGCGAGATAGGCTTCTGCAAAACTCCCTGCGCCGAACATCGCCAGCCCGATACCCCAGAACAGAAAATGCGGCTGGCGGCGCACGAAGAATCTCTGCAGGACGCTGACCGTGAAGAACAGCATGATGATGGTCGAGACGAATGGAAGGATGTGATTGACGGACATGATTTTCTCCTGACTAGAATTTGACGATCCCCAGCAGAACGCCCGCGGCAAATAGAATCAAGCCGAGCATGACGATGCCCATGACGGCCAACGCAACGGGGACAACCTTCTCGAACAAAAACGAACCTTTCGGGATGTGCGATTTGCTGTTTGTGCGGTTGTCTCTTGTCATATACACCTCAAATTGATTTGGTTATATTCTCCCCCCTTTGTTCGAATTGACAACTGAATTTGTGGAGATTTTGATTAAATGCGAATAAAGAACGGCGCTTTTCCGCATAACATCTGTCATCCGTTGCATGTATAATCATCCCATGCTTCTACAACTTCCCCTCGTCCTCGAAACACGGCGCAACCATGCCCTCGAACACGCCACACTCCACATTCTCGCGGGCAAATATCGCAATCAAACCATGGCGGGGCATTCCAACCCCACAGGTTTCTTTCTGCTTGGCGATTTTTCAACCGAAGACGTGAAATCCGCGGCGGCACAAGCCCTCACCCGACTCAAAAGCGGCGAAAGCGGACTTGCCATTCACCCCGGCTGCGGCACCAACCTCATCGCCGCGGCGCTTCTCCCTGCGACCTTTGCCTGGGCGCCGCTTCGAGGAGCCAAATCCACCCGATGGCGGCTTCTCCTCATCCCCCTCGCCCTGACCTTTGCCCTCTTCGGCTATTTCCTCAGTAAACCACTCGGACCCTGGCTCCAGAAATACATCACCACCGAAGCGGACCTGGGCGATCTGCAAATCGTGAAGGTTGTCTTCGTCCACAGCGGCGTACACCGCATTATCACGAAATAGATTTACCACAAGAGCTGCCAAGTACACGAAGGGAAAATCTGTGGAAAGGTTATTTGACTCATCATTAGTATTACAGTGCAAAGTTCGACGCTAGAGAGCGTCTCTTACGCTGTGGCGTAGGCGGACGTTCTCCCCTGGCACTTGCCTGCCATTGCGAAGCATCCCCGAAGCGAAGCGGGAGGGCAAGTGTAACGTCTGCCCAACCTTGCGCTGTAATGTTGGCGACTGTTTTAAAAATCTGTTGAACGGGCGTAAAAGACGTTCTCTAACGTCTAAAAATGCGCAGGCACTTTTAAAAACACTTCCTTCGTGACCTTCGTGTCCTTCGTGGAAAAAATCTTCGTGGATAAAAAATGCCCAACCTCTTCTTCCTCTTCGGCAACGACGAATTCGCCATCTCGCGCAAGCTCAAGGACTTTGAGTCCGATTTCAACGATCCCACCAGCGCGGACATGAACACTGCCCGCCTTGATGCGCGTACGGTGAGCGAGAACGACCTGAACAACGCCCTCAACGCCATGCCGTTCCTGGCAAAGAGACGGCTGGTTCTGTTGGCAAACCCCTCCGCCAAATACAACAATCCCGCCGCCCGCAAGAAATTTCTGGAATTCATCGAGAAAACCCCGGAAACCACGCGGCTGGTCATGTACGAATCGGTCGAACCGCGCGATGTCGAGAAACACTGGCTGGTCAAATGGGCGGAAAAGAACGGCGGGAAGATACAGACCAAAGCCTTCATGCTCCCCAAATTGAGAGATATGCCGGGCTGGATTGTCCACGAAACGAAAAACCAGGGCGGACAAATCGAACCGCGTGCCGCCGAAATGCTCAAAGATATGGTCGGCGTGGACACTCGTCAGGCGGGGATGGAAATCGCCAAACTGCTGGCATATGTCAATTGGGCGCGCCCGGTCAAGGTCGAGGATGTGGAGGCGGTCTGCATTGTCACCTCGCAGCAATCGGTGTTCGATTTCGTGGATGCGCTGTCGAACGGGGATGGTCAATCCGCTCAGCATCTTTTGCATCGTTTGCTCGAGTCGGAAGATCCATTTGCGTTGTGGGGGATGGTGGTACGGCAATTTCGTCTGTTGATTCAGGCGAGGGAAATTCTAGATGGACGCGGCACCAGGGACGATGTCGCCCGCGCCCTGGGTGTGCATCCGTTTGTGGCGGAAAAAACGACACAGCAAGCCGCGCACTTTTCAATGGAGACGCTCGAAACAATCCATCGCAGATTGTTGAAGATCGATGAGGGGGTCAAAACAGGACAGGTCACGCTCGACCTGGCTTTGGATACGCTGGTCGTGGAACTGGCCGGATAATTTCGGGTTGAAACGCTGCCGTCGTTAAGTAGTCGGTCGAAAATCATTCGACGCGCAGGAGACGTTCTCCCCTGGCGCTTGCCCGCCATTGCGAAGCATCCCCGAAGCGAAGCGGAGTGGGAGGGCAAGTGTAACGTCCCTGTAGGCGCAAGAGAACGCCGACTGTGCCAATGGATTTTTGAAACCATACGACCGACTACTTAGCGCATTCGTGAAAATTCGATTTCCTATTGCCAGATATTTTCGTAATTGCCCTTGATGAGTTTTCCCTCCGCAAAACGTTTCGGTGAAAAGACCGAAATGTCCACCGTCCTTGCCGCGCCGTCCAAAATCAATTCCGACATGCACAAGCCTGTGGCGGGCGCGATCTTGAAACCTGTGCCGCTGTGTCCGCAGTCGAGATAAAAACCCTCGGGTCCCGCCGTGCCGATGATGGCATGCTGATCGGGGGTGATCCCATCATAGCCGCTGTGCGTGCTGTGAAGCCCGCCTTTTTCCATGATGGGCATGCGCCGGCAGATTCGATCAACGGCGCGCTCCACAAATCCTTCGCTGACGTGGTCGGCGTCGCCGTCGGGATCTTCGTTTTGGGGATTGGCGTCTTCCAGTCCGACAAGGGTTAACCCGCCCTCGGGACGGAAATACATCAGGTTGGGGAAATCAATCACCGCAGGGTGCGATACCCCCGCCTCCTTCGGACGCCACATCATCATCACGTCATGTTTCCAGGTTCCGTAGGGGAGATCGAGTCCAACCATCCTGTTGATTCGATCTGCCCATGCGCCGGCTGCATTGACGACGAAAGGCGCCGAGAATTCGCCCTGTGTGGTCTGTACGCCCGCTATTTTTCCGCCCGCCAACAGGACTCCCGTCACGGAGCAGTTTTGAACCAGCCTTGTCCCCTTTTCGCGCGCTGCGTTCATCAACGCGTTGGCGGCATCGCTGGGCATGGCGTAGCCCGATTCGGGTTCGTAGGCGGCGACTTCCACATCGTCCACCGCCATGTGGGGAACCAGCCGTTTGAGGTCATCCTGCCCGATGAGAAAGGTTGGAATGCCGATCCGCTGGTGCATGGCGGTATTCCGTTTGAGCGTCTCCACGTGTTGTGTTTTGACCAGTTGGATAAAGCCCGTGCGGGTAAAACCGCAGGTGCCGCCCACCATCTCATTCCAGTTTTGGAAGTATCGGAACGATTCCCACGCGAGACGCGCGTCGGCTTCGGTGTCATAATGCATCCGCACCAAACCGCTGGAGCGTCCCGTGGCGCCCGCGCCGACGAATGCCCTCTCCATGACGATGACCTTCGTTCCCCGACGTGCGAGGTGGAAGGCGATGCTCGCTCCATGCACGCCTCCGCCGATCACGATTACATCTGCTGTGGTGGACATAAAAACTCCTGTAATTTCTTATTTGTAGGCTCAAAGCCGGTTTGTCGTGATTTCATACTTTAGAGGCGTTCGGTAAATCCTGCAAAAAACTCTACCATCCAAAGCCGAGCATCAAGTCGTTGACATTCGTGCCGGTGGGTCCGGGCTTGAGCAGATCGTTCAACGCGCTGAAATAGGTGTAGGCGTCATTATCCTCCAAAAAGGTCTCCGGTGAAAGCTTCAGTTGCATGCCGCGTTCCAGCGTCTCTCCTGTCGTGACCGCACCCGCCGCGTCGGTGGGACCGTCTTCGCCGTCGGTGGCGAGGGAGACCAGCATCACATTCGGCGCCCCTGCCAACTCGCGCGCGGCGGCTAATGCCAGTTCCTGATTGCGCCCGCCGCGTCCGCGACCGCGCACCGTGACGGTCGTCTCGCCGCCCGCAATCAGGCAAAATGGACGCGGGGGCGTTATCGTTTTCAAGATGTGACCTAACTTCCGCCCGACTTCGCTCGCTTCTCCCTGCCAATCGTTCCCCAACAGGATGGGATGAAAACCATCGCTTCGCGCCTGACGTCGAGCGGCGGCCGCCGCTTGCGCGTTGCTCCCCACAATAACATTGTGCACACGCGCGAAGAGAGCCTCTTCGGGTTTCGGCGTTTCGGGAATCGTTTTCAGCGCGGCAAGAATGGATGGGGGAATTTTTTTCATCAACCCATATTTCTCCAATACCGACAATGCGTCCGCGCGCGTGGAAGGATCGGGCGCGGTGATGCCCGAGGCGATAGCTTCGAGCGGGCTGCCCACCACATCCGAGAGAATCAGGCTGACGACGCGGGCGGGCGAAGCCAGCCGCGCCAAGCCGCCGCCTTTGAGTTGATCGAGATGACGACGCAGAATATTGATCTCGTCCACGCGGGCGCCGCATGTCAGAAGAGAGGAGGTCAGGAAACGCAAATCTTCGAGAGAGACGCCCGCCTGCGGAAGGGTCATCAGCGCGGAGCCGCCGCCTGAGACGAGGCACAGGAGCAGATCGTCTTCGTTGAGGCCGCGCACGAGAGCGGAAGCCTTTTCTCCGGCGCACAGACTGTTCTCGTCGGGAAGGGGATGCCCGCCGGGCTGGAGGTCGAATCCGCTCGGAGGGTCGGCGGGAGTCCCTTTTGGAATGAGCAAGCCGCGGGTGGCGTGAGGCGGGAGAAGATTTGCCAAAGGTCGGGTCATTGCAAGGCAAGCCTTTCCCAGTCCGAGGACGCGGATGTGCCTGATTTCATCCAGCGGATATTCGCGTCGGTCAATGATGAGGGAATTTTCTTCGCGGCAAATATAGTGGCTCACCGCCGCCCCCGGCTCCACCGCCTGGATGGCGGCTGCAAGGATGCGCATCACCGATTCCCCGCGCGGGTGATGGGATATTGTGTGGGTGGCAAACGATGAGGGACGAATCATGGCGGTTTGAGTGTAGCATACATCCGATCTTGTTTGAATACGGACACCCCGGCAGGTTCGCGTTATGGGGTATTTCCGGTTTTCATGAGCGATCGGCGCCCGGGAAAGCGCATGCCGTATTTGCTTGTACACATGGAGGCGCGACATTTGTGATGGAGTGGGAATTCGTGCACCCCCTGTCACGGAAAATCAAAAAGCCAATCCGTTCGAACGAATTGGCTTTTTGCGCTGCTTTATATCGGCGTCCCTCGCCATTTAAGGGCAGTTTGTGTCTGGAAAGATCAAGTCAGGGTTGGGTCATATGTTGTCAGGACTTACATAAAACCCCCGGAGTTTGACCTCCGACCACGTTCTGCTGTCAGCGGTCACAAACCGAATAACGAATGATTTTGCGTAAGTCCAAATTGTTTGACTTTTACTGGTCCTGCAGGCTATTTCAAAGTACGGATGAACGCCACTGCCTGCCAGATTTGTTCCTCGGTCAGGATGCCCTTCCAGGCGACCATGGAGGTGCCGGGCTTGCCTTCGGAAATGCGCCAGAACAGGTAATCGTCGCCGACCTGCGCCGCCAGATCGGGAAGGTTTTTCGGCTTGGGATCGAGCGCCTGTCCGGCAGGACCGTCGCCATGACCCTGCGGTCCGTGACAGGTTTCGCAATTCGCTTGAAAGACCTTTGCTCCGGCGGTGGACGCATCGGAGCCGAGAGGGTTGGACTTTCCGGCATAGTCTGCGGGGACGGGATCCAGCGCAACGGTTTGATCCGAGGATTGGGCGCCGCCTCCGCAAGCGGTGAGTAGAAGTGCGCCGAAGAGCAAGACAATCAACAGATACTTTTTCATTTCGTTCTCCTGAAATTAAGTTCCAAAATCTGGACAGATTATATGCAAATTCAGGCGGCTGGGCAGTGACTTAAGTTACAGTTCCGGCGGGCGGAAGCATCCCTGCGCTTTCATCCCTTCCTGTGACTTTAGTTACAGCATCAACAAAACTTATCTGCTACCATAACAAAAAGTTATTAGACAAAAATTGTGAAAATAGGCACATTCTAAATTCAACAGAAGGAGACCGCCATGTCTGAGAAGGAAAAACGTGAAGACCCATTCGCCGAGAAGTGGCAAAAGGTGTTCGATAACATCTGGCTGTTGTTTTTGCTGTCGTTGTTGATCAGCGGCGTCCTTTATAACGTTTGGGGGATCTATGACCTATTGACCGTGCCGCCCGTTCCGTAGGCGGGACCCGAAAGGAGAAGAGATTATGTTGGCTCCCGAACAAACCTGGTGGAAGCCGATGGGTCGGTTGGAAAAGACCTGGCTGACTGTGGCGCTGGTTTGGTGCATTTTCCTGACCATCATGATGCCGCTCTGGTATTTCATGGGAAAACAGAACGTTCCCACGGAGACGTATAGAACGACCCCGCAGGAATTCGCCGCAACAGTGAACGATTTTGTGGCGAAATATCAAATCGGCGAGGAAAACGGCATCCCTGTAGTGGCGCCGCCTCCCGGCAGTGACGTGTACCTGCGCGCCAGCACCTGGCAGTGGTATCCGATTTTGCAGTTGGAGAAGGGGAAGGAATATCGCCTGCACATTTCCTCGATGGAATACAACCACGGCTTCTCGCTCCAGCCCGTGAACATCAACTTGCAGGTGGTGCCTGGGTATGACTATGTCGCGACCATCACGCCGACCAGCGTTGGCGAATTCACCATCGTGTGCAATGAGTACTGCTTCCTGGGTCATCACACCATGGTCGGCAAGATCATTGTGAAATAGGAGGCGATACAATGTCTGCACTTTCTCCCACATTCCCCTGGGCAAAGGACGCGAAGGACGACTACCGCGCCTGCCCTGTCACCACCCTCAAAGTGGACATGCACACCGAGCGGCTGGTCATTGCCAATGCGGTGATGGCGGTTGTGTGTCTCGTGTTGGGCGGGATCGCCGCCCTGTTGATCGCCTTGACCCGCTGGCAGGCGATTCATTTGCTCGACGCGCTCTGGTTCTACCGCCTGCTCACACTGCACGGCATTGACATGCTCGTGGCATGGATCGTCTTCTTCGAGATGGCAGGACTGCATTTCGGCTCAACCGTGCTGTTGAATGCGCGTCACGCCGCGCCCAAACTTGCCTGGTTTGGTTTCATTTTGATGACCGTCGGCGGGTTAATGGCGAACTTTGTGGTGTTGTTCGATACCAACAGCATCGTCACCTTTACCGCCTACGTCCCGATGAAGGCGCACCCGTTGTTCTATCTCAGCTACATCCTGTTCGCGGTCGGCGCGCTGATTGCGGTGATCACATTCTTCATCAACATCGTGGTGGCCAAACGCGAAGCCCGCTTCGAAGGCTCGCTTCCGCTGGTGGTCTTCGGCTTGATGACCGCCGCCATTCTTGCCACCTACACCCTGCTCGAAGGCGCGGCAGCCATCGTGCCTGCCTTCTTCTGGTCGCTGGGGCTGATGGACTTCGACCCTGGCATTTACCGCAACTTCTTCTGGGGCTTTGGGCATCCCGCGCAGCAAGTCAACCTGGCGGCAATGGTTGCCATCTGGTACGCGCTGGCGCAGATGACTGTTGGCATCCGTCCCGTCAACGAGAAGTTCTCGCGCCTCGCCTTCATTCTGTACCTGTTCTTCATCAATCTTGGCTCGGCGCATCACCTGCTGGTGGATCCGGGGTTGACATTCGGCTGGAAAGCCGTCAACACCTCTTATGCCATGTACCTTGCGGTTCTCGGCTCGATGATGCACGCCTTCTCGATCCCCGCCGCAATGGAGATTGCCCTGCGCGCCAAAGGCTACCGCAAAGGTTTGTTCGGCTGGCTCCGCAACGGACCGTGGAACGAACCGGGCTTCGGCGCGCTGATCATGTCCATGATCCTGTTCGGCTGGATCGGCGGCGTGACCGGCGTGACCATCGGCACCGAGCAAATCAACATGCTGGCGCACAACACCCTGCGCCTGCCCGGTCACTTCCATGCCACTGTCGTCGGCGGCACGACGACTGCCTTCATGGGCTTCACCTACTACGTCATCCCGCTCATCTTCCGCAAGGAATTGAAACTCAAGAAGTGGGCGGTCTGGCAGCCGTACGTGTTCGGCGGAGGCACGGCGTTGGTCTCTCTGGGCATGATTACCAGCGGCTTGCAGGGCGTTTCCCGCCGCAACTGGGACATCACCTTCGCAGGCGTCGTGCCCGGCACCGTTGACCTCACCCTCGCCATCTTTGGCATCGGCGCGCTCATTGCGGTCATCGGCGGCATCATGTACGTGACCATCGTCCTGACCTCCATCCTCACCGGTCCGCGTCTGGAGGCGAGCAGTCTGCTCCTCACGGCGGGCACGCACAACCCCCTGCTCGAATCCACCAAACTGACCGACCGGCAAATGGAAGACAAGCAAAACCAGCCGCGCGGCACGCTCGTTCTGGTCTTTGCCTTCCTCGTCTGGTTTGCCGTTTACTATCTCACCAACTGGTGGCTGCTCGGCAGGACGTGGTTCATCCGTTAGTTTCAGAGACTTCGGAAGTCTATTATGAAGTTTTACAATTAAGTGCCGCAACCGCGTAGTCAACGTTCTCTAACGTTGACGGGCGCGTAAGAGAACGCACCCTACGCAACATTACGGGATTATTTTGTTAAAGCTCATTAAGACTTCCGAAGTCTGTCTATCGCTTAGTGGTAATGACATGCTTGCATCCTTTCTGCTTGGTCTGCTCGGAAGCCTCGGTCACTGTGTGGGGATGTGCAGCGCCGTGATCATTCTCTTTGACAGACAGCCCTCCTTCCAAAACCGATTCGCATGGATGCTGGCCCACGCGGGACGCATCACTACATACACGCTTCTCGGTCTGACCTTTGGCTTGCTCGGCGAGACCCTGGGCCTTTTCTTCATCCCCCTCCCTCGCCTGCAAGGACTGCTCTCCATCCTGTTTGCCGGCATCACCTTTTACATGGCGTTCGCCTTCATCGGAATTGCCAAATCGCCCGAACTCTTGTTTTCAAACCTTGTCTCCTCATGGGGACGCACCATGCGCGGCCTCAACTCCCCCGCGCCGTTCCTCGCCGGTATGCTTTGGGGCTTGCTCCCCTGCGGACTGGTCCTCACCGCATTGATTCCCGCAATCACATCGGGAAGTGCCATGCAAGGTGCCTTGAACATGATTGTGTTCGGTCTTGCCACCCTGCCGAGTTTATTTGCTGTCAAGTGGCTGGCGCAAAAGACCGTTTCCAGAACATGGTCGAGAAGTCTGGCTTCGCTGGTGATGATGACCTTCGGCTTTCAGTTTGCCATGCGCGGCTTCGCCTCGCTGGGTATGGTTGGGCATTTCATGCTTGCAGGGGCGATGTTATGGTGACGGCAGCCGCAACCCCCTCCCGCTCCCTTTCCACCTGCTCGGTGTGCGGATTGACGACGCTGCATCCCCTCACGAACAAAGCAGGCGACGTCTTCTGCTGTCCCTCGTGCAGGGAGGTGGCGGCGCTTTTGGCGGAGAGTCCGCTTGAGGAGGCGGCGCGTAGCGGGCGTTCTCTTGCGCCTGCTCAAGTCCAGGGCAGAACCGATGCAGTCGTCCTCACCCTAAGCGGCATGTGGTGTTCCTCCTGTGCGTGGCTGGTCGGCGAACAGCTCAAACGCACAAAGGGCGTGGTGGACGCCGAGGTTAGTTTCATCCAGGGGCAAGCCAACATCACCTACGACTCAAAAATTACCAATTGCCAATTACTCAAAAAGCGCGTGCGTTCGCTCGGCTATCAGGCAACGCTGCCAAACGAAACGCCGCGCGACGAGGAAGAGTCGTTTTATATGCGGCTGCTGATTGGCGGCGTGATGGTTCTGCACGATATGATTGTCGGCGCGGGGATTTACGCGCGCGAAATTTTCGGCTGGGCGACGCCCGAATCGCAGCCGCTGGTGGATTTCTTTCAAGTGATGATGCTCGTCACCAGCCTGCCTGTTTTGATTTTGCTCGGTCTGCCCATCCTGCGCGCGGGGCTTGCCAGTTTACTGCGCGGACAGCCAAACATTCACACGCTCATCACCATCGGCACGTTCTCTGCGTTCGGGCTTTCCGTGCGCAATCTCATCGCCGGTCACGGCGACTTGTATTTCGACACGGCAACGATGCTCATCTTTTTGGTTTCGATAGGACGCTGGCTGGAGATGCAGGCGCACAAATCCAGCAGTCAGGCGGTGATGCGGCTGCTCGAGCAAATCCCGGATGAGGCGACCATCGTGACCGCTGAAGGCGATAAAGTCGTGCGCGTCGCGGAGTTGCGCGCTGGTCAGCGCGTGCGCGTGCGCCCCGGCGAAAAGTTCCCCGTGGATGGACTCATCGCAACAGGCGAAGGGGATGTGGACGAATCCCTGCTGACAGGCGAACCGCGCCCTGTGACTCATCGTCCCGGCGATACGGTTCGCGCGGGGACCCTGAACCTGGACGGGGGGGTCGAAATCATCGCCACCGCTGTCGGCGCTTCGACGGCAGCCGGGCAAATCAGCCGCCTGCTGCATGAGGCGTTGTGGAATCGCTCTCCTCTCGAGCGGCTGGCGGATAAACTCTCCGCGTGGATGACTCCCATTGCATTGAGCCTGGCGGCGATTGCGTTTCTGTTTTGGAATCATCAATCGGGCGTCGAAGAGGGATTGCTCGTTGCGTTGTCTGTGCTTTTGATTGCCTGTCCGTGCGCGCTGGGGCTGGCAACTCCGCTGACGTTGTGGCTCTCGCTGGGGCGCGCCGCCGAGTCAGGCGTCATCCTGCGCAGCACGTCCGCGCTGGAATGGCTGGCAAAAGTGGAGAAAATCTTCTTCGATAAGACCGGCACATTGACGAAGTTGCCGATGAGGGTGAGGGAGGTGTTTGTTCCCTCATCACCAGCCCTTCTCCCAAAAGGAGAAGGGAGTCGGAATCCCCCTCTCCCCATGGGAGAGGGGTTAGGGGTGAGGGAAAAAGACTTTCTTCAGATTGTCGGCTCTGTGGAAAACGAGTCGGAACACCCTCTCGCAAAAGCCATTGTTGAGTTTGCAAAAGCCAATGAAGTGGAATTCATCAAACCCGTATCCTTCAAAGCCATCCCCGGCATGGGCGTCATTGCCGAATTACCAATACCCAATAACCAGTTACCAATCTTCATCGGCAACGAACGCCTGATTGCACAGAACGGCTTGACAATTTCAAACGAAATCAAACAACGCGCGGAATCGATGAGAGAGGCGGGGCAGGTGGTTGTCTTTGCGGGGTGGGGCGGGCAGGTTCGGGGGCTGGTGGGGCTCGGTGAGACGGTCCGCGAGGAGGCGAGGGATGTTTTACATCAATTGCAGTCTCGCGGACTCAGTCTCAGCGTGCTGACAGGCGACGAGGAGAGGGCAGGCAGGAGGTGGGAAGAGGCGCTGGGAATTCCCGTAAAGGCGGGGTTGAGTCCCGATGAGAAGATGTCGCATCTTGCGGGCAGCGCCGCCATGATTGGCGACGGAATCAACGACGGTCCCGCGCTTGCCGCCTCCACAATTGGGCTGGCGATGAATCACGGCACAGACGTAGCGCGCAGCGCGGCGGACGTGGTGTTGATGCGCGACGATCTGCGCGCCGTGCCGTGGTTGTTTGACCTCTCGAAGACCGCCATGCGCCGCGTGAAGGAAAATCTCGGCTGGGCGTTCATCTACAACATCCTCGGCGTGGGTCTGGCGATGGCGGGGCTGATGAAGCCCGTTTTCGCGGCGCTGGCGATGGTGATGAGCAGTGTCTTCGTCACCGCCAACGCCATGCGGATGAATAAGTATCCGTTGTTGCATCAAGAAGAATCGGTGGTTGAGCAGCCCTGAGAGAGCGTTTTGAAAATCAACATTCACCACAGATACACACGGATGGACACTGATTTTTTTGAGAAAGCAACCGTGAAAATGCTCTCAAATTGCTCTGTTGCAAACACTCTCAAAGTATGTCACTGCGAGCGAAGCGAAGCAGTCTCCCAGCCGGCAAGGGGATTGCTTCGCCGCTTGCGGCGGCTCGCAATGACATCCTCGCAACAGAGCACTCTCAAATCTTATTTATCTGTGTTCATCTGTAGTTTAGAACGAATTTCAAAATACTTTCTGAGCGCTCGTTGCGAAGGGCATATTGAGACCACCAGTAAGCAAAGCGTTTCCTGTTACAAAAATACTTTTGAAAACAGGTGGTCTCGATACGCTCGCAAATTGCGCTCGCTAATTAGCCGCCGAAATTTTGTAAAACCGGAAGATTCTTGATGACCAAACAACTTTACACCGAACGGCGCTTCATGCGCCGCATCGAAAAAGCCTGGGCTTTCATCGAAAGCCTCGTCAACCGTTTTGCCAAATCGGATTTCAATCCGCTCTATCACCTCGGCACGCTGACCATCTTCATGTTGGTCGTTCTCATTGCTACGGGCGCGTATCTCACGATTATCTACCGCCCTGGTCTGGATGTGGCGTATGCCACCGTTGAGAAAATCGACTCCAACTGGTTCGGCTCGCTCATGCGCAGCGTGCATCGCTACGCCTCAGACGCCATGATTCTGCTCACCATCCTGCACCTCGTCAAGATGTTCGTCAGCGACAAGTTTTGGGGGCAGCGCTGGCTGGCATGGACGAGCGGCTGGATTATGCTGGCGGTCACCTGGCTGGTCGGCACGATGGGCTACTGGCTGGTGTGGGACCAGCGCGCCCAATGGATGACCGAATACATGATGGAAACGCTGGCTGGCACTTCGGGTCTCACCTATGTCGCCCCAGACATCGCCTCGCGCACGTTTTCCAACTTTGTCATTATCCTCTTTTTGCATGTCTTCCTGCCGCTCATCGGGTTCCTCGGCATCTACATTCACGGACTGCGGCTCTCGCGCGCCCGCTGGTGGTCGCCGCGCTGGGTGAGCGTTCAGGCGGTCGTCGGGCTGGTCGTCCTCTCGCTCATCAAACCCACCCAATCCTTCGCGCCAGCCGACCTCTCCACGTTGATCGAATCCGTACCGATGGACGCCTACTATCTCGGCTTTCTGCCCCTGATAGACAAAATGGGGAACGTGATTTTCTGGGGACTTGCGATTTTCATCGGTGGGAGCCTTTTCCTGCTTCCCTGGCTCGCCTCAGGTCGGGACCTCGGACCTGCGCTTGTCACCGACGCCAAATGCACGGGATGCGTTCTCTGCTACGCCGAATGTCCGTATGACGCCATCCGCATGGTTCAACGGGACGATGACTCAGGCTACCAAAAACTGGCGGTCATCAACGCTGCGCAATGTACGGGCTGCGGCATTTGTGTGGGGGCATGTCCGACTAATGCAATCGAATTGAAGGGCGGCTACAACAGCGAACAGACCTTCAACGCGGTCAGAGGCGCGGCGCGCCGTGAGGTGAAGGAGGGGCGCACCGTCACGGTGGTGTTCGCCAGTCAACGGGCGCTGGCGCTGGGCGGGCTGCCCGACTCGCTTCTGAATCCCCCTCTCCCTATGGGAGAGGGGGTAGGGGTGAGGGCGGCTGTCAGCGGGGAAAAGGCTGCTGTGGCTGTGGCAGGCTGGGGCGGGGATGAAGCGGCGCGCGTCGTGACGGCGGTATTGCCGAGCGTGGGCGCGGTCAACATCGAGTGGATCAAATCCCTGCTCAACGGCGAGGGCGCGCGCGATGTCGTCATCCTGTCGCATCCGTATGACGATGCGCTGAACCGCGAAGACGCGCACTGGATTTTGAACCGCCTGCATTTGCGCCCCGCGCTGGTGACCACAGGTTTACACTGGCTGGAGGTGACGCCCGGCGACGCGCGGACGGTGGCGAAGTTTTTGGACGACCTGCACAACGACCATGCACAATCGAAAAAGACCGCGCCGGTCCTGCCGCCGGTGAAGGGGCGGGATAAACTTGTGCCTTCGCTGGTGAGCGCGTTGGTTGGTACTGTATTGCTGTTAGGGTTGTTTGCGCTGGCTCTGCCGCTGGATGTGAAGGCGGGCATGTCGGCGGCGGAGAATTCGGCGCTGCGGGTTGCGGTGGACACGAGGGGCAAGGTGCAACTGGCAAACATTCCCGAAGGAGTCACTTTGCCCGAAGGCGCCGATCCGGAGAAGATCTTCGGCGGCGGGCATTATCCGATGAGTGTGCGCGTGCTTGTGGACGGCGCGACGATTCTCGATGAAACGTATAAACCGTCGGGCATCAGCGGCAACGGGCGTATTTCGGTGCTGGAGTTTTTGGAAATTGAGCCGGGTGTTCACCAGGTGGAGGTGTGGGTGAAGGACGACGCGAACGATTACCGCTTGTCGTATTTGGGCAATGTGAATTTCGAAAGGGGAAGGGTGGTGGTCCTTGCGTATGAGGAGACAAAGGATGCGTTTGTGGTAAGACCGTAAACGACGGACGAGGGACAATGGACAATTGGTTGTCGTCTGCGGTCAATTGTCCGTTGTCTTTTTGGGTTTCCTGTTGTACGCAATGAAGAACGCCGCTAGCATCGCAACCAACGCCCCAAAGGGAATCCAATTCAGGCGGGCGCGTTCGGCGAGGGCGGCGCGGAAGGGTGCCTCGGCGGAGGGGTTTGCCGCGTACCATTTGCCGTCGTATTCGGACGAGCCGTTCGCCAGTCCGTCGTAATAGACGTAACCGGTGTAGGGATAATAATGCAACTGGTCGAAGGGGGTTGGCGATGGTTTCCCATTTGTCATTTCGACATAAACGCGCACGACTTCATAGCCCTGACCGGGGTCGGCAGGTATGGGGACTTCGCCTTGCGTAAAATCGGCGAAGGCGAAGAAGTCCGCGGTCAGCGCGGGGTTGGTGATGTTGATCTCGCCCGTGATGCCGGGTCCCTTGACGGCAAGATAATCGAAGTTCCCTTTGGCAGAAACCCATACAGCTGGAAAGACCAGGCTGAGGACAAGCGCCAGAACCGGAAGTTTAATCGGGTGTTTTTTGGACATATTCCTCGCTTTATACAACGCGTTCCCAATCCGTGCCGCGATTCGCTGGGCTAAAAAGAACCTTCTCGAAGGCAAATGCTTCGGGAGGTTGCATGATATCAGATTCACGCGCATTGACCGACGAATGGATTCTATCTGAACAATTGAAAGGAGGGCTGTGACAGAAGTCCGTTGTTGGGATGCGACGAAAGGAGAAGGCTCCCCGCCTCAGGCTTGATGCATCACGGCTTTGAGCAGCGCCTGACGATCCACCAGACCGACGGCTTTGCCCTCGGCATTTACAACCACCAGCCACTTGCGCTTTTGGGAGAGCATCAGGTGCACGGCTTCCGTCAAAGGAGTATCGGGAGGGGCGCTCAAAACCTCGCGAGACATCAGCTGCGCGGCGGTGATGGTTTCCGTGGGGAGGTCCTTCCTGCCGCGCAATGCCTGCATGACCCCGCGCTGGGCGGCAGGCTGGACGCGCGTGACCGCGTCCGCGTCGCTGATCAAACCGAGAGGCTGACCTGCCCCATTGACCACAATGAGGCGGCGGGTGCCTGCCTTGAGGAAGCGGGCGACCACATCTGCGAGGGGGGCATCCTGTTCGATGGCGGGGATTTCGGGGATCATGATGTCGCCCAGCGTGCGCGCGGCGCCTCTGGGAGCCTTTGCCGCGCGCCGCTTCGCTTCCTCGCTGACGACCTGCTTCAACACATCCACGCGTGACAATACGCCGATTAATTTCCCCTGCTCGTCGAGTACGGGCAGGCGTTTGATGCCATGCGCCGCCATGCGCGCTGCGGCGGCGTTTAACGGTTCGTCTGCGCGAATCGTGATGGCGGGGGAGGTCATTACGTCCGCCACCTTGAGCGGGCTGGCGCGCAGAGCGTTCAATTCGGCTTGCAGGGTCTTTTCGTCGAGGCGTTCGGCGATGGACAGGTGTTGTTCCAACCCGGCGCGTTCGAGCAAGTCTTCGTCGGTCAGAATACCCACCACTTCGCCGTTTTTGTTCAGTACGGGCAATGCCTTGAGCAAATGTTTGAGCATCGTTTCCCAGGCTTGGGCGATGGGGGTTGTATCCTTCAGCGTGACGACCTTGCGTGTCATCACATCCGACACGCATTTATCCGCAGGGAGAGGATTGAGATAGCGATGGGTATATTTGACCACTTCCACATCGTCGAGGGTGATCAATCCCTCCGCCACCATGGGCGCGATGACCTTGAGCGCGGCGTTGATTTTTTCTTCGGCGTCCACCGCTTGAATGATGAGGGGCAGGTCCACCGAGAGGGTCAGGATGGAGGCGGTGCGGATGACGGAATGCGCGCCAAAGCCGGCGACTCCGCGTGTGACGGTCGCGCCTGCCAGTCCCTGAGTCCGAAGCGTTTCCAACAGGGCGGTATGCAGGGCTTTGCCGCGCCACTTGTCGCTTTCGCCGATGTAAATCGTCAGCCGTTTGGCTTTCTTTCCAGTGAGTCGTTTGGGTGACATGATGTCGTCTCCGTTATGTGTGCAGGCGCAGGCCGCATGCTCGAACGCATCGCTCGGCGCATGCCGGGGGAGAACGCCGGTACGCCTAGATTGCCCTTGCCAGAATGATACCCAGCAGGACCGCGATGCCGCCAAGGAAGGCGCTTCCAAAAAGATTGAGCAGACCAGGCAGCCATTGATTGTCCAGGATCAAACTCATGCTCTCGAAAGTATACGACGAAAAGGTGGTATACGAGCCGAGAAACCCGATTGCCACCAAAATGCGCCAGCGCGGGTCGAGCAGGAGACGGTCAGTGGCGAGCGTGATGAAGAATCCGAGGATGAAACTGCCTGTCAGGTTGATGATCAGGTTCCCATAGGGAAAGGCGGTTCCGAGGCGTCCCGCCGCCCAAACGCCGATCCAATAGCGCAAATTGGCGCCCAAGACGGCGCCCGTCGAGATCAGTAAGAAAGTTTCCATGGGTTTGGACAAGATCACCTTTCTCAAGACAATGCAAGTCTTCATTAACAAATACAAAGTAGTCGGTCGTATGTTTTTAGAAATCCATTGGCACAGTCGGTATTCTCTTGCGCCGGCAGGGACGTTACACTTGCCCTCCCGCTCCGCTTCGCTTCGGGGATGCTTCGCGATGGCGGGCAAGCGCCAGGGGAGAACGTCTCCTGCGCGTCGAATGATTTTCGACCGACTACTAAGTCATCTCAAAAATGTCACCCTGAGCGCAGCGAAGGGTCTCTACGCCAAAAACAAGGGACTCTTCGGCCGCAACAACCGCCTCCTCAGAGTGACAGGGTAGTTTTGAGACAAGTTCTAAACACCGCAACCGCATAGTTGGCGCTCTCTAATGCCAACGGGCGCGTACGCCTGCCCTGGCGGGTGACGCCAGGGAGGGAACGCACCCTGCGCCATTTTGCGCGATTTGTGCTGCTCGAAAATCTTGTGAGTTGAACCTGTCCTCTTGAATGTTCACATCGTCTTTGAAGTTCGCTGGTCCGTGTTTGACTTTGTGCGCCTTGGTGAAACGGACAAAATAAATAGCCTCTACCGCTTGGGTCCATTCGGTAGAGGCCATCAGTCGGTGAGACGGTTGTGGCGAGCCTCATCGCCAAAACATGTTGGAGTGATTTTATCACATTGAAGGTGCCGGCGTTGCTTTACTTTGTCCCCGCCGCCACCACTCGTAATTCGTCAATGGACGCTATTCGTATGCCCGCTTCCACGCGGCAGACCCAGTGTGTGCCGTGTGAATTTTCGCAATTTATAAATTTCGGCGCGGAGGTGTTGAGATTGATTTTTACCGTCCTGGCGGGGGCGTCGAGGTCGAACTCGACGGAGGATAACCAGGTCGGATCGTCGGCAGGGTGATAGTGCACGTTCGAAATCGTCCAACCGCTGATCGTGCCGGCGCCTTCCCCTCCTTTTGCGTTGGAAATGTCCGCCGACGCGGCGTAGGCAGAGGCGGAAAACAGGACGATCAACCCCAGCAATATCAAGGTTTGAAGTTGTATTGCCCGAAACATGGCGGAATCTCCTGTCTCATTTTGTCGGTAACCGCGGATGGAAAAACGAATGATCGGTATCCGGTTGGTGGCGTGCCTTTGTATGAGGAAGTTTTACGCCTGTATTATTTCATTGTTCCCGCAGGGCGCTCAGTCCAGTTTTCCACCAATCGAAGGGGGAATCATGCTATTTGCCGGCAGGGTTTTCCCCCAGGCGCGGTGGACATCGGATGGGCGAAGCCAGATTGGGTTTTACCCTGTGGCGCCGAACGACTTGACCACGCCGTTGTTTTACGCCGCCCTCGAAACGGCCAAGGAAGCGATTTATAATTCGCCGTGCATGGCAGAGGCGCCGGGCGGTTACCGCGTGCGAACCGTCGAGGCGCTGCCGCCGGATAGTGTGGTGTCCATCATTTCAAAACACGCATAGATTGGAGAGACACATGGCAGAAGAAAAATCCACCCTGAGCAAAACCGAAGATAAAAAGGAAGAGAAACCCGCCCCCAAGGACAATCTGGTTGTCACGAAACATTCGGTGCGGATTGGTGGGAAGACCGTCAAATACACCGTCACGGCGGGGACGATGGTCTTGAAAGAGGAAACAGCCGATCGTGAGAAGGAAGCGGAGGGCGAGAAGCCGCGCGCGCAGATCTTCTTCATCGCCTACACCAGGGACAATGTCCGCGATCCGTCCAGGCGCCCGCTGACATTTTCGTTCAACGGCGGACCGGGTTCGTCGTCGGTGTGGCTGCACATGGGCGTGCTGGGTCCGCGGCGGGTGTTGATGAAAGGCGATGGCGACCTGCCGAAGCCTCCCTTCAGGTTGACCGATAACGATTTCTCGATTCTCGATGAGACCGATCTGGTCTTCATTGACCCGATGAGCACAGGCTACAGCCGCCCGGTGGAGGGACAAAAGCCCAAGGAATGGCACGGCTTCAAAAAGGACATTGAGTCGGTGGGCGATTTTATCCGCCTGTACACCACGCGGTATAACCGCTGGCTCTCGCCCAAATTCCTCATCGGCGAATCCTACGGCACAACGCGCTCGGCGGGGCTTTCGGGCTATTTGCAGGAACGGCATGGCATGTACCTGAACGGCATCATGCTGATTTCGGTGGTGCTCGATTTCACGACCATTGATTTCAACGTCAACAACGATCTGCCCTACCTCCTCTTCCTGCCGGGGTACACCGCCACCGCCTGGTATCACAATGTGTTGCAACCCAAACGAACGTTGAAGGAATGGCTCAAGGAGGCGGAGGAGTTCGCGCTTGGCGATTACGCCAGGGCATTACTCAAAGGCGATTCGCTGACCAAGGAGGAACGCGCCGACATCGTGAAGCGAACCTCGTATTACACCGGCATTTCGGAGCAATTCATCGAACGCTCCAATTTGCGGATCAATGACCAGCATTACTTCAAAGAACTTCTGCGTGAACGCGGGTTAACCATTGGACGCCTCGACAGCCGCCTCCTCGGTCGCGACCGTTTGGGCGTGACCGAACATCCCGAATATGACCCCCTGCTGACGAACATCATGGGACCGTACACCGCCGCGTTCTACGATTACGTCCGCCGTGAGTTGAAGTTCGAGTCCGATTTACCGTATGAGATTTTGAGCCGCTTCGTGCATCCCTGGTCGTACAAGGAGTTCGAGAACGCCTATGTCCATGTGGGCGAGACCCTGCGCGCCGCAATGACCTACAACCCCTACCTCAAAGTCTTTGCCGCCAACGGCTACTACGACCTCGGCACACCTTACTTTGCCACCGAATACACCTTCAATCACCTTGGGCTGGATGAGCAGACGCGCAAAAACGTTTCGATGGAGTATTACGAGGCGGGGCACATGATGTACATCCACATACCTTCGCTGAGGAAGATGAAGAAGGACCTGGCAAAGTTCATCAAAAGCGCGATGTAACGAAGTTTTCCGTCATTGCGAGCGGAGCGAAGCAATCCCCAACTTTGCGCGGGGATTGCTTCGTCGGGATTTCGACGCTTTCACGTCTCACCCCTCCTCGCAATGACGGATGTTTTTTACGGTTCCCAAATGATGGTCACCATGCCGTAAAGGTATGGCTGACCATTGACATATTCAATGCCGACCAGCAGGGTACGGAAATCGAAGAACTGATCGGAGGCAGGCTTGTACAGGTTGTAATATCGAATGTTCGGATAGGGCCAGGGTCTGTATAGCGGGAACACCTTGGTCAGTTCATCGCAGTACGTTTCCATGTTCGGTGCATTCAGCACCTCCAGATACTTTGGCTTCACTACAGCGTTGAACGTGCCGGTATCGGGTATGCCGCTCGGTCCGCCGCCCCAGTTGTAGACCGTGGTGCTGGTGTAAATGCTTGCCGCGGCGGCTGGCGTGAAGTTGATGCCCGGTCCGTATGCCCACAGGTGCATATTCACGCCGTGCACAGGGCTGACAATCGGGCTGAGCACACTGCCGTTGGGCTGAATCATGCTCTGTTTCAACTGCTCGATCAGCGGTGAGATGCGCGTGTCTGCACAGAAGGCTTCATGGGTGACGTATTCCGTCAGATAGTAGGAATTGACCCACCCGATCAGCCCATCGTAGCGGCGGACTTCGACCCACACGGCTCCTTCCACGCTGACGCTTGGTCCTGTCCGATACACATCGTTTGCCTCTGACGAAAAATACCCGACGATGGGCTGGTTGACGCCCGCTCCCGCGCGGATGTTGAGGACATCATCCGCCGCTACATTGACGACCGCGTAAGGTCCGATCAGGGAAGCGGGTGTGGAAGTCGGAACGGACGTGACCGACGCCCATTTCAACGTTTGGACGATTTGCAGAAATACGCCAGACTCGGCGGCCGCATCGAATACCGGCACTGGCGGGTCGAAGTTCCCGGCGTTGAGCGAATGCAGGACGAAATCCATGCTGATACAGTCGTTGTCACGGAGCGTCGAATAGGCGACCCAGTCATAGAAGTTGCCCGCGCCGGCATCTCCGCCCGTTTGCTTGAGGAAGGATACGCCGTTGACGCTTACCGTCTCTGATGTGGCGACCATGGAACTTGTCGCCAGGGGGCTTTGGCAGAGTGTCGGATTTTCGGTCACGGTCAATGAGAGATATTTTTCCCTGAGATTTGTACCCGTAACAAAGGGCAGGTTGATACGGGCTGAATTCACCTGTTGGCTGACGATTTGTGATTGAGGCGGATATTTGAATTCAAACCCATATGTTGGGTTGGCATAGGTGAGCCATTGATCGGTGGAGGAAACCGGCGTGGGAGTTGTGGACGGGGGCGGCAACGGGGTGAGGGTGGGGGCGGCTGCACTGCCTTTGCGGACGATCATCGGTCCGCCCCAGCGGACGCGGTCGCCGTTGGCGCTGCCGGTGGCAAGAAGGGTCAGAATGAAACGCACGCTCCTACCTGCCAGAGGGGTGAGGTCCACGTCGGCGGTGTAGTTTTTGCCGTCGTTCTTTTCGCGCCACTGCCAGAAGTTGAAGATGCTGCCGCTGGAGGTCATGTAGTCGAGGCGGAAGGTGACGTAGCAAGCCGTGCCGTGGTCACAACCGACGACGGTGCGGAAGCGGTCGCCAGGCTGGACGGTGAAAGCGGGATACGCGCCTTGGATGTAGCCGTTGTATTTGTTTTCCGGCGACATCAGCAGACTAGGCAGGGGGCCCATTGTGCCGTCTTCGAGGTGAGAGAAGCCGTCGGCAATGACAAAGCCTTTATGATCGCCCACCGTGCCGGGGCAGGGAAGCGGTCCCGCGCCGCTCTTCCATTGGGCGGAGCAGGCGTTCAGCCATAAGTCGTAACCCATTTCCTGGGGCGGGTTGCCTGCCACGTTAATTTCCACCCAGAACGGCTTGGATGCGTCCGCGCCGAAGCCGAAGAGTTTGCCGCCGGCGTTGGCGAGAATCCAGTAACTGCGATATTTGCCGGGAACGGAAGGGGCGACCATGTTGACTGTCACGTCCACGGTTTTGCCGGGGAAAACGGAATAGGGCATGGGAACCGTCACCTGGGCGTTCATCAGTTCGCCGCTGTAATAGGTGAGTTGGTAGTCTTTCGTCCAGACGCAGGAACCGATATTTTTCAACCGCCAGGTTTTGGAGAATACCGCGCCGGGGGCGAAGGTTGTGCCGTCAGGGATGTTGACATCGGCGACGAAGGCGGCGCGGTCACAGCCGGCAGGCGCGAGAGTGGGGGGCGGAGATGTGAACGGCGTGGGCGTCGGGGTAAGAGGCGGGAGCGGGGTGAGGGTCGCCGGAGGAAGCGGGGGTTGTCCCGTCCCGACACGGACGATGCGCGGCGATCCCCAGATGGCGCGGTCGCCGCTTGCCAATCCGCTGGAAAGAAGCAGGAAGACGAAGCGGACTTTTTGCCCGGCGAGGGGGCTCAAGTCAATGCTGGCGCGATAGAAGCGTTTGTCGTGCGCCTCCTTCCAGGACCAGAGGGTCTTTTGTCTGCCGTTGGAGGACAGGTAGTCAATGCGAAAGGTGACGTAACAGCCGGCAGCGCCGAACTCGCAATTGACGAGGGTTTGCAGTTGGTCGCCCTTTTGAACTTGAAACTCCGGATAGGTTGCCTGGATGTAACCATTGTATTTGTTTTGCGGCACCACCAAAAGCCCGGGTAATGAATCATACGAGTCGTCCTCCAAATGAGGTCTATCCACCTGATAGGCGAATCCGCGGTTGTCGCCGCTGGCGCCGGGGAAGGGGAGCGTGCCCGCGCCGCTCTTCCACAAGGCGTAAGGCGCGTTGGCGACGAAGTCGTAAATGACCGCATTCACCGCTATCACGTTGATGTCCACCCAGAAGGCGTCGTTCCCCGAAACGCCGATGCCGAAGGGTGCGCCCGACGCGTTGGAGAACTTCCACAGACTCTTGTAGTGACCTGGCGTTGCCGGCGCGGTCAGGGGGACGGAAATATCGAGCATTTGCCCCGGCGGCACATTAACGGGTAGTTTCACCGAGGTCACAGCACCCATTGCGTCTCCGCCGGCGTAAACCAGGCGGTACGCCGTCGTCCAGGTACAGGAACCGGCATTCAGGAAGCGCCAGGTCTTGGTAAAGGATGCGCCCGGCGCGAAAGCCGCCCCGTCGGGCACGGTGATGTCGGAAACGAACTGAGCCTGATCGCAGCGTGCGGCGGCGTGCGCCGCAGGTACTGTTAGACCAAGTAACATTCCCGCCAGTAAAACCATGCTCAAAAGTTTTTGCTTGAACATGGCAACCTCCTTTGGACGCGCTTGAACGTCCTACTTAATTATCTTTGCACAAAGGAGGCGCTCACACATTAAAGATCGCATAACAATTTCAATGCAATCATTCGGGAAAATCTGTTGTAAAATCACCGCACAGTCTGTTTTTTTGGAGCCTTCATGAATCTTGACGATCTTGCCTACTTCAAACAACTCGACAGCCTCAACATGCTTGGGGAAATCGACAATCTGCCCGATCAACTCGGTTTTGCCTATCAATTGGGTCTCAAACATCCACTTCCAGATTGGAGGGACATCCGTCAGGTGATCATTGCCGGCATGGGCGGCTCTGCCATTGGCGCCGACCTGCTTGCCGCGTACAGCGCTTCGCTCGCCCCGATACCTGTCTCCGTCCATCGAGATTATGGACTCCCTTTCTTTGCGCGCGGCGAGGGAATGCTGGTCATCTGTTCCTCGCACTCTGGCAACACCGAAGAGACGCTGGACGCCTTCGAAGCCGCGCGCAAAGCCGGCTGCCGCGTCGTCGCCGTCTGCACGGGCGGTGAACTGGCAAAACGCGCCACAGCGGCGGGCATACCCCTTTGGACGTTCGATCACGCCGGTCAGCCGCGCGCCGCGGTGGGGTTTTCCTTCGGTTTGCTGCTGGCAATGTTCCAGCGCCTCGGTTTCCTCCCCGACCAGAACGAAGCCGTGAACGACGCGCTCGACGCGCTGAAGCGGATTCAACAACCCCTGCGGGCGGATGTCCCCGCCGCAAACAACCCCGCCAAACGCTACGCCGGTCAACTGGTGGGGAGGTGGGTGACGGTCATGGGTTCGGGCATGCTGAGCGTGGTTGCCCGCCGCTGGAAGGGACAGTTGAACGAAGTCGCCAAGGCGGCTGCCAATTTCGAGTTCATCCCCGAAGCCAATCACAACACATTGGCAGGCACGCTCAATCCGCAGGATGTCCTCAACGCCCACACCATCACACTCTTCCTTCAGTCCGCCTCCGACCATCCGCGCAATCGTCTGCGCATGGAATTGACCCGCAAAGCCTACATGCTCGAAGGCATGAACACCGATTTCATCGAAGCGCGAGGCAGCCATCCGCTTGCCCACATGTGGACGCTGATCCTGTTTGGCGATTACATGGCGTATTACCTGGCGATGGCATACGGCGTGGACCCAACCCCCATTCAGGCTTTGGTCGAGTTCAAGAAAGCGATGGCAGAGGCGAAATAGCCGCCCTGCCCGGTGCGGACAAACGTCCCGAAAGGTCTCGACGCGGCTTTCGGGACGTTATTCTTCCAGCGTGATGTATTTTTTGCGCGGCTTGACGCCCCCGAAACCTTCAAACGCCCCCTTGATTGCTTTCATATCCGCTTCGATGTCGTCAGTCGGATAAAAGGGTTGCGGGTGAATGCGCACGGTTTTACGTTTACCATCCACCGCCGCAAAGACGATGGGAATCCCTGCCCCTTTGGCGATGTGATAGAAGCCGCGCTTCCAATCCGCCACATAACTGCGCGTTCCCTCCGGGGTGATGGTCAAAATGAATTTTTCCGACTCGTTGATGGCGTTCACCATCTGCTCCACCAGACCGGTGGGCTTTTTACGATCCACCGGGTAGCCGCCGGCGTAGCGGAAGAACCAGCCCAGCGGTGAGCGGAACAATTCCGCCTTGCCCATAAAGCGGACGTCTGCCCGCAGGGTGAATGCCAGGCCGAGAAACAGCATAAAATCCCAGTTGGAGGTATGCGGCGCGCCAATTATGATGAACTTTGGCAGGTCGGGGAGTTTCCCGTCCACACGCCAGCCTGCCAGCCGCATCAAAAAACGCGCCAGCAGGTGAAGGAGAAAACTGAGAATGGGAGTGTTGAAGATGGTGGTTTTCATGGCTTGAAAGTATGGTTAAATACCTGCATGGACTGGAAATCGCTGATCCGTTCCACAGTGTATCACAGTGAAAAGACTTTGCAGCGCCTGCGCTTCCTCGCTCAACCTGCCAGCCTGCCCATCCTGCTGGGTATTTCCTTTCCCAAAAGCGGCACGCATCTGCTCGACCAAATCCTGCTTGGCTTCTCGAAAGTCGCGCCGTATGCCCGGCGCCTGCACTCTTTCTATGCCGAATACGAAGGCGAAAGCGGAGTCAAGCGCACGCCCGAGCAGGCGCTGCGCTGGCTCGAGGCGCTCCGTCCGCGCGATGTCGCCTCGGCGCATCTCTTTGCCCGCCCCGAAGCCGTTGCCCGTGTCTGCTCGCCGAAATTCATCCCCTATTTCATCTTCCGCGACCCGCGCGATGTGGTCGTCTCGCACGTCTTCTACGTCACCGAGATGGAAGCGCGCCACGTTCACCATGCCTACTACGCTTCGCTGCCAGACTTTGGGACGCGTCTGCGCGTCAGCATGTTGGGACGCCCCGACCCTTCGACAGGCTCAGGGCAGGCGCGATTTGAATTCCCCAACATTGCCGAGCGCTTCGCTCCCTATCTCGACTGGTTGAATCAGCCCGAAGTATTGACCATTCACTTCGAAGATTTGATTCAGGACCGGGTCCGGGCATTGAACCGCATCCTCGATCACTTCCTCACCCGAGTCCCGCTTCCGACTCCCCGCAGCCTGATTCTCGACTCTCTCGAAGCCTCCATCAACCCGTTGAAATCTCCCACCTTCCGCTCCGGCAAGACGGGTGAATGGAAGAAACACTTTACAGCAGAACATAAGACAATTTTCAAAGACGTTGCCGGAGACCTGTTGATCAAACTGGGATACGAAAAGGATCACAACTGGTGAAATGAAACGACTGACGCAAAGCCGCTGGTTTGAAATTCTCCTGCTGGCGCTGATTGCGGGGTTGACCTACCTGCCGCGCATCGGCGAGATGGGCTACTACCGCGACGACTGGTATTTCCTCTACGGTGCGCTGGTGAGCGGCGCGAGGGCGCTCATCGAGGTCCCTCTGCACACCCGTCCCATCCGTGGACCGTTGTATGCGCTGTATTTTTCGTGGTTTGGGTTCAATCCGTTGCCTTATCACATTGTCATGTATCTCACCCGTCTGCTGGGCGGCATTGGCGCATGGTGGCTGTTCAATTTGATTTGGGAAAAGAAGCGCAGCTCGAATTTCTTCATGGCTTTGCTGTTCATGTTGTTTCCCGGTTTCCTGTGGTGGGTGGCGGGATTCGAGTTCCAGCCGTATGTGTTGAGTGTGGGGTTGCAGGCATTCTCCATCGCCTTTACGCTCAAGGCGGTCTCAGCGGATGCCATGCCCGGGCGCCTCGGCTGGACAGTTGCCGCTCTGCTTTCGGGGTGGGCATACCTGGCGCTGGTCGAATACGCCATCGGCATGGAAGCCTTGCGGTTGATGGCTGTGTATTTGTACCTTCGTCGTCAAATGCCACAGGAACCTTTGACGGCTGTAGCAGCCCCGCTACTGAAACGATATGTCCCACACCTGCTCATTCCGGGTGTTTTTCTCTTCTGGTATCAATTCCTCTTCGATAACTGGCGCAAGGCGCAGGATGCCGGAACGCAGTTGAGCGCCTTGCTCTCCTCACCCACGACGATGCTCTGGCATCTCATCGAACTGGCACGCAGTTGGTTGAACGTGGCGCTCTTTGCGTGGGTTGTTCCCTTTTATCAAAACTTTTACAACAACCGTCTGAGGGACATTCTCACCAGTCTGGCGTTTGCCGCCCTCATCCTTGTGCTGATCGCTCTTGCCAACAGATACCTGGGCAGCGAAGAGGAAGACGCCAATGGCAAAGACGGCACGTGGCGCAGGGAATTGCTGTGGGTCGGATTCCTTGGAACGCTGGGGGGGGTGTTGCCGGTTGTTCTTGCCAACCGTGTTGTGACCTTTGAGCGCATTTCCCAATACACGCTTCCCGCCTCCCTGGCAGGCGTGGTCTTCTTGAGCGGTTTGCTCTATTCGGTCTTTCCGAAGACGCTGCGTTCTGCCCTGCTTGCCGGCTTGATTGGGCTGGCGGCGCTTTCACATCACGGACTTGCCGCTCAGGCGGTCACGGAGGAGCAGATCATCGGCGGGTTTTGGCGGCAGGTTGTCTGGCGGGCGCCGGGTATCCGGTCTGGGACGACGCTGGTGGCGTACTATCCCAACGTCCATTATGCGGACGGCAACGATGTGGTGTGGGGTCCTGCCAATTTCATCTACTACCCAAACTGGCAGGGACACATGCCGGTGGATATTCCTCTGCCCGCCTCACGGCTCGAACCGGACAGCCTCCTGCAAATCATCAATGGCAACAAATCCTTCGAGCAAACCGACCTGGTGATTAAGTTCGTCCACACCGAGACGAATTACAAGAATCAACTCATCCTGTCCCAACCATCGCCCACCGCTTGTGTGCATGTCCTCGACCCGCGCTGGCCCGATCTTTCCGTCAACGATCCGCCCTTTGTTCATGCTGCGTACCGCCATTCGAAGGTTGAAAATGTTGTGACGGATGCAGATTTTCCCGCCGTGCCGCTCTATGGGTTTGGTTCCGAACTGCCGCGCGGCTGGTGTTACTATTATCAAAAGGCCGATCTGGCACGCCAGCAGGGTAACTGGGAGGAAGTTGCCCGTTTGGGTGATGAGGCGCAAAAGAGCAATCTCACCCCGAACGACCTGGTGGAATGGATGCCTTTTTTGCAGGCATATGCTTATCTTGGCGATCAACAACAAGTCAAAGGACTCTCCACCCGCATCAGCGAAGAATCTTTTTACCGCCAGCTTGCCTGCCAAAATCTCAACGCAATGACGGAACATGGATATCCCCTTGCTCCCGAAATGCAAACCTATATTGATGAACTGTTTTGCCAATGAACTGTTCCATTGTCGTTCGCGCATACAACGAAGAGAAGCACATTGGGCGTTTGCTGGAGGGGATCCGTCAGCAGACGATACAAGATGTGGAGATCATCCTCGTCGATTCGGGCTCGACTGATAGAACTGTTTCGATTGCAGAATCCTTTGGCGCGCGCATTGTGCGGATCCCGCCGGCGGAGTTTACGTTTGGGCGGTCGCTCAATTTCGGGGTCCGGGCGGCGAGGCGTGAATGGGTCGTCATTGCCAGCGCGCATGTCTATCCCGTCTATCCCGACTGGCTGGAGAGCCTGCTGTGTCCGTTTGAGGATGAGAAGGTGGCGTTAACCTATGGCAAACAGCGCGGACCGGCAACCGCAAAATTTTCGGAACAGCAAATCTTTCATCAATGGTATCCGGAGGTGAGCAACCTGGACCAGCCCACTGCCTTTTGCAACAACGCCAACGCCGCCATCCGCCGCAGTTTGTGGGAGCGGCATCCCTACGATGAAACGTTGACCGGGTTGGAGGATGTGGAATGGGGCAATTGGGCAAGGGAACAGGGCTATAAGATTGCGTACATAGCCGAAGCCGAGATTATTCACGTTCACAACGAGACGCCGCGCGGGGTCTATAACCGTTACCGCCGCGAAGCCATGGCGCTGCGGAAGATTTACCCCGAAGCGCACTTCAATCTTTACGATTTCGTCCGACTGACCGCCACGAACATCTTCAGCGACCTGTGGCACGCGGCACGAGATGGCGTGTTGTTGAAGAACATTGTTTCGATCTTCTGGTTTCGTTCCATGCAGTTTCATGGAACGAGAATGGGTCACCGCGAGACGAGCCTGGTCACCCCGCAGTTGCGCGAGACGTTCTACTATCCGCGCGAGCGCAGAAGGAACGATGATAAAAGACGCGGCGTCGAGCCGATTCGGTATAATCATTGATCAATGACCAAACTCGTTGCCCTCGTCCCCATGCGGCACCATAGCCAGCGCGTGCCCGGCAAAAATTACCGCGACCTTGCGGGAAAGCCGCTCTACAGGCACATCATCGAGACGCTTCTCGCCGTGCCCGAAGTACATCAAATCGTTGTGGATACGGACTCCGACCCCGTCATGGACGGGTTGCGCAAAGACTTTCCGCAGGTGAAGGTCATCGTTCGCCCTGAACACCTCCGCGCCGACGACATCCCCATGAACGAAATCCTCATCCACGACACGGCGCAGTTCCCCGCCGATTTTTATTTGCAGACGCACAGCACCAATCCATTGCTCAAAGCCGAAACCATTTCTTGCGCGATCCAATTACTAATGACCAATTACCCAAAATACGATTCGCTTTTTTCCGTCACCCGCTGGCAGACGCGCTTTTACGACAAGGATGGGAACGCAGTCAATCACAATCCTCACGAACTGATCCAGACACAGGACCTGCCTCCCATGTATGAGGAAAATTCGTGCATTTACATTTTCACCCGCGAGAACCTGTTGAAAAAACGCCACCGCATCGGTGACCGCCCGTTGATGTTCGAAATTCCCCGCCTCGAAGCGGTGGATATTGACGAAGAGTCCGATTTTCAAATTGCCGACATCCTCATGCAGATGAGACTGGAAAGCCGCTAATGCCCACCGTTCTTTTCACCGCCCCCTATATGATCCCCTTCCTGGATCGCTTCAAGCCCGTCTTCGACCGATACGGCATCGAACTCATCGTCCCTGCTGTGCAGGAACGTATGGAGGCGGATGACCTGCTGAAATACGCCGGTCAGTTCGACGGCGCCATTTGCGGAGACGACCGCTACACTGCGCACGTCATCGAAGCCTGTTCGCCGCGTCTCAAGGTCATCTCCAAGTGGGGGACGGGTATCGATTCGATTGACGCCGACGCCTGCTCCCGGCATGCGATCAAAATTGGACGCACCCCGAACGCTTTCACCACCCCTGTCGCCGACACGGTTCTCGGCTACGTGCTTGCCTTCGTCCGCCGTCAGCCGTGGATGGACAGGGAAATGAAAAGCGGCAAATGGGAAAAAATTCCCGGCAGGACCCTCAGTGAATGCACCCTGGGCGTGGTCGGTGTGGGAAACATCGGCAAGGCCGTCACCCGCCGCGCCCGCGCCTTTGGCATGAAAGTCTACGGCACGGACATCGTCGAGATCGATCATGTCTTCGTCACCGAGACCGGCATCGAAATGACCGATCTCGCCACTCTGCTTGCCAATTCCGATTTCGTTTCCATCAACTGCGATCTCAACCCCACCTCCTACCATCTCATCAACGCCGAAACGCTGAAAAAGATGAAACCCACTGCTGTGCTCATCAACACCGCTCGCGGACCAATCGTCGAGGAGCAGGCGCTCATTGCGGCGTTGCAGGCTGGAGGTCTGGGAGGAGCCGCATTGGACGTCTTCGAGGTGGAACCGCTTCCGCTGGATAGTCCGTTATTGAAAATGGATAACATCATGCTCGCTCCACACAACGCCAATTCCAGCCCCGCCGCATGGGAGCGGGTGCATTGGAACACGATCAAAAATCTGGTGGAAGGTTTGGGGATGAAATTCGAGAAAGAGGAACGATGACGGCAAAGACGGTTCTCGTCACCGGCGCGGCGGGAGGAATCGGTCGCGCCACGGTTGCGCTGTTTGCAGAAAAAGACTGGCGTGTGATCGGTGTGGACCGTTCCGATTTCGGTGATGGTTTCCCGCCGGATGGATTGTTCATTCAGGCGGATATTTCGCGCGGCGAGGACATGGAATTCATCTTCGCGAGGGTGCACGAATTCACCGGCTCGCTGGATGGGCTGATCAACAACGCCGCCATGCAGGTTGCCAAGCCGTTGATCGAAACCACCGTGGAAGAGTGGGACGCGGTCATGGCGTCGAACCTGCGCTCGGTGTTCCTGGGCGTCAAACTGGCGCATCCGCTTCTCAAAGCCGGGAACGGCGGGGCGATTGTGAACGTCTCTTCGGTTCACGCGATACAGACCTCCGCCAACATTGCCGCGTACGCCGCTTCCAAGGGTGGGCTGCTTGCCCTGACACGCGCCATGGCAATCGAATTTGCCCCCGATCACATCCGCGTCAATGCCATCCTGCCCGGCGCAGTGGACACCCCCATGCTGCGCGCGGGATTGAATCGCGGGCATGTGGGCGGCGGCGACGTGCAGGAACGGCTCGATAATCTCGCGCGGAAGACCGTCAGCGGGAAGGTCGGCAGGCCCGAAGAGATTGCCCACGCCATCTACTTCCTCGCGGACAACGAACAATCGTCGTTCATGACCGGTCAGGCGCTGGTGGTGGATGGCGGCGCGACCGCAAGATTGAGTACGGAGTAAACATGAAACTCACACCTTTTCAACTCACGCGCTATGGGTTTTCTCTCACTGCGGCGATCCTGATCGCTTTTGGAATCGGCTCGCTGATACGCATTGGCGCCAACCCCGCCGGGGCGGGGTTATACGCGTTCTATGCAGCCCTGATGTTCCTCGACGCGGCGTTCATGGTGTTCTGCGCCTTCCAATTGCACAAAGGGACGAAATTCTTTTTCTATTTTTCGGTTTTTGTGCTTGCCGTGAACATCCTCCTGCCTCTCTTCGACCAGTTCGGTTTGCCGGACCTGCTCTTCGTCTTATCGAACCTTGCCGCGCTGACCGCCCTTATCATGGCTCGCAGGGAATTTCTGCCCGCATGAAGCAAGCGCTGAAATCCGTTCTTCCCAGCCCGCTTTTACAGGTCGTCAAAAATTCCTACGATGCGGTCCGCCGCCTGCCGCAGGTGCCGGATGCGTACCTGCATCCCTGGCGTAGACGGAGCCGCCGGCGGATGGCGGAGTATTTCAACATTCATAAAGGCGAGCGTTGTTTCATCCTTGGCAATGGACCCAGCCTCAAGCAAACCGACCTGACCCAACTCAAAAATGAATTCACCTTCGGGATGAACCGCATCTACCTGCTCTTCCCCGAACTTGGATTCACGACGACCTACTTCGTCTCCATCAACGACCTAGTCATCGAACAATGCGCCGACGAGATCGCCGCCCTGCCCATTCCCAAATTCGTCGCCTGGCATTCCAACCGCCACTTCCAGCGCATGCCCGCGGATATGATTTTCCTCTACACCACGTACACCGGTCCAAAGTTCGCTTACGACATGACCCGCCGCATCTGGGAGGGCGCCACCGTGACCAACGTTGCCCTGCAACTCGCCTTCTACATGGGATTCGAGCAGGTCATCCTCGTTGGCGTGGATCACAACTTCACCTCCAAAGGCGACGCCAACAAGACCGTTGTATCCACCGGCGACGACCCCAATCACTTCGACCCGCGTTACTTCGGCAAGGGCTTCCGCTGGCAACTGCCCGACCTCGATACCTCTGAGATCGGCTATGCCCTCGCTCGCGAAGCCTATCGTAAAGCGGGACGCGAAGTTTTGGATGCGACAGTCGGCGGCAAACTGACCATCTTCCCCAAAGTGGATTACACCTCTCTGTTCTAACGCATCTTTCCCGAACTTGAACCTGCTGTCGTTACCCCACCAGCCTCTTGTCTCGATTGTAACCCCTTCCTACAATCAAGCGCGCTACCTCGAACAAACCCTGCGTTCCGTCCTCGAGCAGGATTACCCGCGCATCGAATACATCGTCATTGACGGCGCCTCCACCGATGGGTCGGTGGAGATCATCCAAAAATATGAAAACCATCTGGCATACTGGGTCTCTGAAAAGGACAGCGGGCAGGCGGAAGCCATCAACAAGGGACTGGCGCGCGCGCAAGGCGACATTCTTGCCTGGCTGAACTCCGACGATTTCTACTTTCCCGGCGCAGTGACGGCGGCGGTCAAAGCCTTCGAGTCGCACCCCGCGGCGGGGCTGGTGTATGGCAACACCGTTGCCGTGGACGAAAAAGGTGAAGCGATTCACTTTCCGCATTATGCCCAATGGGGGTTGGAAGACCTGCTCACCTTCCACATCCTCGGACAGCCCGCCGTCTTCATGCGGCGCGGCGTTTTGCTCAAGGCTGGCTTCCTCGACCCCTCCTTCCACTTTCTCCTCGACCATCATCTGTGGATTCGCATGGCGGCTCTTGCCCCGCTGGTCTATGTCGCCGAACGTTGGGCAGCGGGGCGATTTCACGAATCCGCCAAGAACGTGTTGCAGGCGGCGAAGTTCGGCGAGGAAGCCTTCCGCATTTTGGAGTGGGCGGAGGGCGACAGCCGGGTATCCGCCTCGTTGGGGCGAATCCGCCGACAGTCACGCGCCGCGGCGCTGCGGATAAATGGGAGATACCTCCTCGACGCGGGAAAAGCCCGGGAGTCGTTTCAATCCTATGCGCGGAGTCTCATCGCGCATCCAGCTACCGCTCTCGTGGAATGGAAGCGGATCGTTTTTGCATTTCTGAGCCTGTTCGGGTTGGGCGTCCTGCAAAAGCATTACAACCGCTGGCGAAAGGCGCGGGCGCACAAGCGCGCGCTTACGGAATCGCAGGGGCGGCGGTAGAATACTGGCTCATCTGTCATGAACGTTCTTCCGCTTGTTTCCATCGTCACTCCCTCTTTCAATCAGGCGCGCTTCCTCGAAACGACCATCCGCTCTGTGCTGGCACAGGATTACCCCAACCTGGAGTACCTCATCGTGGACGGCGGCTCGACCGACGGCTCGGTGGACATCATTCGCAGGTATACCGACCGCCTCGCCTGGTGGGTCTCCGAACCGGATCGAGGGCAGACCGACGCCATCAACAAGGGCTTCGCGCGGGCGCGCGGCGACATCCTCGCCTGGCTCAACTCCGACGATACCTACGAACCCGGCGCCGTCTTTGCGGCGGTGCGCTACTTGCAGGAACACCCCGAAGTGGGAATGGTCTATGGCGACGCGCATTTCATTGATGAAGCCGGGCGTGTCATCGGCAAATTCGCCGCCCGCCAGACCGATTACACGCGCCTGCGCCGGGGCTACGTCCACATCCCTCAGCAGGCGGCGTTCTTCCGCGCAGACCTGTGGCGCCAGGTCGGTCCGCTCGACCCGTCGTTTTACTTTGCGATGGATTACGACCTGTGGGTGCGCCTTGCCGCCCGCGCTCCCCTCCACTACACGCCGCAATTGTGGGCGAACTTCCGCCTGCACACCAGCGGCAAGACCATCGCCGCCGACGACCGCTGCTGGCCCGAGATGATCCGCGTCCACCGCAGGGACGGCGGCGGCTGGCTTTCGGTCATTGTGGCGAAATACTATGTGCGGACACTCGTCGCCCCGCTGCTCAACTGGCGGCGGCGGCTTCAAATGCGGCAATACCAAAACCGCGCGTAAGCGACGTTCTCTAATGTCGCATGTTTGGCGTTGGAGAACGCCGACTATCCCTGAACAGGTAATCTCGTGAAAAAACGACTCTTTGCCCCTCCCGCCGCCGAAGACCTCATTCAACTCCTGCAAGCCTGGCGCTTCTGGGTGTTGAGCGGGCTAGTCGGCGCGCTGATTGGCGGACTGGTGTACCTCGTCGCCCCGCCCGATTTCCTTGCCCGTGCCACTGTCGTGGTGGATTTCAACATGGAGCAGGCGTGGCCCCAAAATTCAGACCGCCAACTGTTCTACTACCTCGAACGCGAAGCCCGCAAACTCGAAGAGGTCGCCTGGGCAGACGCCACCCTTGTTCAGGTCGCTGAAGAAGCGGGAGGCGTCACCGTTGCAGACCTGCGCGGAGGCATCCTCGAACTCAGCGAACCCACCGACGGCGGCTGGCACTTCTACGCCAGCGCCGCCGATCCCGCCCGCGCCGAACGGCTGGCATCGGCTTGGGCGCAAGCCTTCACCGCCCGCGTCCGGGAGGGTATTCAAACTGCCGTTGCGCTCGATGCCGCCCGCAAAGCGCTCGAAGCCAGCCCAACCGACGAAACGCTTCTCTCCCGCGTCCGCGAACTCGAAGCAGCCTCGCTCGGCATTACCCCCGAACTGCAAATTTCACCCAGCCAACTTGCCAACCTCAACCCTCAGCGGCGCGTCAGCCTCGCCAATTCCCTCTTCGCCGGCGCGGCCATCTTGATGACCCTTGCGGCGCTGGTCATCCTCCTCTTTGGAGCGGGCAAGCGTGCGTAAACCAACCCTCGACTCCCTTGCCCGCTTCCTCTGGGCGCTGACGCTCGTGACGTTGCCGGTCACCAGTTTTCGCTTCATGCCTTTTCTGGGCGCGGGAACGTTCGTCCGCCCGCTGGCGCTCTACCCGCTCGGACTTCTCCTCCTCATCCTGCTCTACCAGATCTGGACCAAACGCCTCACACGACCCTGGAACGGGTCGCTGACCATTCTGCTTGCCTTCACGCTGACGGCGCTCCTCGCTACAGCCGTCGGCTCGCTGCTCGCCCCCATCGAACTGCGCGGACAAACCTACCTCGACCGCGCCCTGCGCGCCTGGGTGACGCTGGTCATCGGCGTGTCCTTTTTCCTTGCCGCCGTGTGGATGAATCGCAGCGAAGCCGACCTGAAATTCTCCCTGAAGTGGCTGTTGGCGGGGCTGGTTTTGCATATCGTTTGGGGGGGCGTTCAGGCGGTGGGGCTGCAACTGGGTCTGCGCAGCGAGTTGAACGAAATCCAAACCCTGTTTTCCATTCGGGGGCTTCCGCGCAACCGGCGCATCGCCGGCTTTGCGTATGAGCCTTCGTGGCTGGCAAGTCAACTGACAGCGTTGTACCTGCCCTGGCTGTTTGCCTCCCTCTTGGCGAAATACCGCCTGACGAAGTTCAAATGGCTGGAGGCTGTTCTCCTCATCGGCGGGTTGGTCATCCTCCTGCTTACCTATTCGCGCAGTGGATTGTTCATCACGGCGGGGGCGGTGTTTCTCACCTTCCTTGTGGCGGGTTCGGGTGTGATGAAAGAGGCGGCGGCGTGGTTTCGGGCAGGATTCAGCCGCGGCGAAGAAAAAGGCAGATGGGGGAGAATGCAGGCGGCGGGGAGTCGGATCGGGGTCGGTCTCATCCTGGTTGGCGCAGTGACGGGTGCGGCGGTCTTCCTGGCAGACAAGGGCTACATCGCCGCGTTGTGGAATTCCTCTGCCGAGAGCCTGTGGGATTACGCCATTGACGCATATCTCGGTCCGCGGCTGGCATATGTGGTCGCCGCGCTGGAGTCGTTCCAACGGAATCCGTTGACGGGTGTGGGGCTGGGCGCGAGCGGCTTCCGCATGTATGCGAACATGCCCGACTGGGCGTTGAGCGGCGTGCCGGAGATTGCGCGCCAGTTGAGCCCGGAGTCGAATTTGTATCCCAATCCCAAGAATTTGTACGTGCGTCTGCTGGCGGAGATGGGATTGCCCGGTTTTCTGGTGTATCTGTCTTTTCTGTTCAATCTGCTGGCGTATGCGCTCAAAGAACTACGCCGGGCGGAGCCGTTCTGGCGGTTCATCGGTGCGGCGGGTTTCTTCAGCGTGGTTGCCATCGCTGCGCAGGGCATCTCTCAGGATTCATTTGCCATGCCGGAAATGTGGGTGAATCTGGGCATGGTGGCGGGAGTAATTGCGTTAAAATCGGAAGACGTTTCTCTTGCAGGGAAAAGCGAATGATGAACGGTTTTTACTGGAACCATGCAAGCATAGGCTTACGCATAATCGACGTTCTCTAACGTTGCTTATGCAACCCGCGCGTTAGAGAACGCGCACTAGACAAGGTTTTATGTCGTTCTAAAACATAAAGACACGGAGATTTCAAACACAATGATCGTACTTTCCGTTGGCATGCCGCGCGCAGGTTCCGGCTGGCACTACAATCTCATTCACGACCTGATGCAGACGGCAGGTTACATTGACGCGCGCCTCATCCGCGAGAAGTATCGTTTGCAAAGCATGTTGACGGAGGTCAATTGCAATATCGGCGTACTTTCTGTGCGGCGGATGGCGATGGTGACAATCCCTGCCCTGCTGGGCAATCATTTCGTCATCAAGGCGCACGCGGGACCGACAGTGTCCTCCCGCCTTCTCCAGCGCCTGGGCTTGCTGCGCATCACCTACATTTACCGCGACCCGCGCGACGCCATGCTCTCGGCATATGAGTACGGTCAGCGCGCTTTGCAAAAGGGACGCCCGAACGCCTTTTCGCACCTCACCGACTTCGACAAGAGCCTTGCCTTCATCATGGAATACGTCCGCATTTGGGAGGCGTGGATGAAAGAAAAGGATGTGCTGATTGCGCGCTACGAAGACCTGCTCACGAACTACGATGCAGAAATAGAGCGTCTGCTTGGATTTTTGCGGTTGGAGGGGGACAAGCCTGAGGTCCGCGCGGTGACCGAGAAATATCGTCCCGGCGCGGCAGAGGAGCAGCAGGGGCTGCATTTCTACAAGGGTAAGATCGGACGTTTCCGCGAAGCGTATAGCGCAGAACGGCAGGCAATCCTGAAAGAGCGGCTGGGCGGGCATTTGTCCAAAATGGGATACGAACTCTAATCCATCTGTAACGCGAAGGGGGATGTTTCCAAATGAAATTCGGGTATCATTGCCTCATGCGTAGATATGATTCCCCCTACGCCGCCGATTGGTACGCCGTCTCTTTGCGTTGGCTGATGCTGGTGGGGCTTATGCTTTCTCTGGCTCTGCGCGGACAGATCGGTGCGTTGCCGTTCTGGGTGTTGATGGTGATACTCTTGTGGAATATTGCCATGAATGTCCTGGCGGGGTTGAGTATGCGTCTGCCGTATCATCGGCATATTGTTCTCGGGGTGGATTTCCTGCTTTCGGCGTTTTACTTCCTGTCGCAGAACGCCGTCGCGGGCGGCGTATCCATTTGGTCGGGGGTGATTCCCATCGTGACCGGCGCGATCTATTTCGAAATGTGGGGCGCTTTTCTGGCGGCGCTGATCTTTGCCGGGCTGCAGTTCATCATTCTGCAATTTTCGTTTTCCCTGGAAGTGCCCTTTACGCTTGCGGTGGGCATGGCGAGCGGATTGATTGGACGGTTTGGGATGAGGCGTTTGCGCGCTTCCCGCCAGACAAAAATGGATGCGGAAGAACGCCGCCGCCGCGCCGAGACCGAACGCCTGCGCGCCATTTACGAACTGACCTCCTCGCTGACGGCGACCCTCAGTTACAAACGCGTCCTCGACGCCGCTCTCGACCTGGGCTACAACGCCCTCAACCCCATCCTCGACCCCGACGAACCGCGCGACGAACGATTGGTGAGCGCGGTATTCCTGATCCGCGAAAACGAATTGAAGGTTGGGTCGGCGCGGCGATTTACCAACGCCGATTTGCGTGCCGTCCTGCATGGGAATGACGGCATCCTCAAGAAGGTGCTGGACGATGGGGAGGCGGTTCTGACTCAGGATGTCGGCTACGATCCCGAACTGGGGCGCATCGTCGCCTTGCGGGCTTGTTCCTCCGCGTATTGCTTTCCGTTGCAGAGCGGGTTCAACGTGTACGGCGCGATGCTATTCGCCCACCCCGACCCGAATTATTTCACGCGGGAACGCCGCGAACTGCTCGATATCATTGGCAGGCAATCGGTCATTGCAGTGCAAAACGCCAGTTTGTACCAGGACTTGATCGAGGAAAAGGAGCGCATGGTCGAGGTCCAGGAGGAGACGCGCAAGAAACTGGCACGCGACCTGCACGATGGTCCCACCCAGTCGGTGGCGGCGATGGCGATGCGCATCAACCTCGTCCGCCGCATGATGGCGAAAAACCCGAAGGATGCCGTGGACGAATTACAACGAATAGAGGAACTGGCGCACCGCACTACGAAGGAGATTCGTCACATGCTGTTTACCCTGCGGCCGCTCATCCTCGAATCGCAAGGCTTGAACGCCGCGTTGCAGGCAATGGCGGAAAAAATGCGCGAGACTTTCACACAGAACGTGATCATCAACGTGGACGAGAGCGTGGTGGAAAACATGGAGATGGGCAAGCAGGGCGTGATCTTCTACATCATCGAAGAGGCGGTCAACAACGCCCGCAAACACGCCAGCGCGGCGCACATCTGGGTGCGCCTGCGTCCCTTCGAAAAGGAGATTGCCCTGCTGGAGATCGAGGACGACGGTATCGGCTTCGACGTGGCGGCGGTGAACAAATCCTACGACAAGCGCGGCAGTTTGGGCATGATCAACCTGCGCGAGCGCACGGAACTGGTGACCGGCTTGTTGAACATTGACTCCGCTCCCGGCAAGGGAACAAGGATTCAAGTCTATATTCCGCTTTCCGAGGAGGCGGCAGACCGCCTGCACCACGCAAAACAGTAGAAGCCGGTTCGCTTTCATTGCACCGGGTAAGTCTCTCCTCCCTGGACAGGCTGTATTGTTCCCTCGACCTCTTCGCCATGGGGGGATGTCCCCTGAAGATCAACCCCCGCCATATTGCGGAGCATGAGTTCGTAAGCCCCCGATTTTCACGTCGAATTCCTCGGCTTCTGTGTGCCGTATCCATAAGAACCTATCCGAAAAATATTCTTGCGCCATCCCGCCCGGACATGAATCCCCAGGCGGAGCCGGCAGGGCGCGAATTTTCGGATAGACTCTAAATCGAGCGATCCCCGGAGATCCGCTTCCGTCCCAATAATCTCTTCTTGCAATCCCCATCTCCTTCGGGTATCCTTGCCTGTGGGAGTGGTTAGGTCCCGGTGGATCTCCTGGTCTTCAAAACCTGTGGCGGGTCGCGTTGCGAGCCGCGGTGGGTTCGACTCCCATCCACTCCCGCCTGATTTCGGTCGAAGGATCGTGGAGAATTGATGATGCTCAACGGTCCATGATCCAAAAGGTGTTTTCATGTCTTTTCCTGAATTGGAAGTGTTGAACGGTTACGTATCCCGCATCTTCCGTGCAGAGGATGTCACTGCGGGCGCCCCCCGACAGTGGATTGCGCGGTATCGCGGTCATTTTTTGACCGAGGACACCGATGCGGCCTATGGTCAACTGGCGGAACTGGTCAAGCCGCATGGGCTCACCCCGCTGTTTCGAAGCGAACAGGGCGTGCCGGTGATCTATCTTGTCCAAACCCCGGCGATTCCCTCAACGAACGCGCGGCTGTATATCAACGTGGCGCTCTTTGTCCTAACCTCCTTGAGTGTCATGCTGATGGGCGTGGATGTGCCGCCCGAATCCATCCCTGCACACGATTCCTTCCCGTTGGACGTGCTGTTGAGGAATCTCCTCACCGGCTGGCCCTTTGCATTGAGTATGATGGGCATTCTGCTTGCCCATGAAATGGGGCATTACATCGCCTGCAAAATTTACGGCGTGCCCGCCACCCTGCCATTCTTCATTCCCGCGCCATTCATGAGCCCGCTGGGCACGCTGGGAGCGTTCATTGCGATGCGCGGCATTCCGAAGAACAAGCGCATCCTGTTCGATATTGGCGTGGCGGGACCGATTGCCGGATTGATCGTTGCTGTGCCGGTCCTGTTCCTCGGTTTGCGGCTGTCGCCTTTGGGTCCCATTCAGCAACTGCCGGACGGCTACTCCGGTTTTTTGGAGGGCAATTCGCTCTTCTATCTTTTCGCCAAATACGCGGTTTTTGGCAAACTCCTTCCCGAACCCGTGAGTTACGATGGGCTTTCCCTCGGCTTGTACTGGCTGCGTTACTTCCTGTCCGGTCAGCCGATTCCTTTCAATGGGTTGGATGTCCAGTTGCACCCGGTTGCCCTGGCGGGTTGGGCGGGACTGCTCGTCACCGCGCTCAATCTCGTCCCGGTCGGAACGCTCGACGGCGGTCACGTGGCTTATGGACTCTTCGGCGAGAAGGCGCGAAGAATATTTCCCCTTGCAATGAGCGTCCTGATTGCGTTGATGTTCCTGCCCGCTTTGTTGACCTTTTCCCTCGGCTCGTTCAATTTTAGCTGGTTGTTGTGGGCGTTCATCCTACTCTGGCTGGGCAACGTCCGCACGCAACCGCTCGACGATCTCACCGAACTCGACCCCGCGCGCCGCGTACTCGGGTATGGCATGTTGATCGTTTTTCTCCTGCTGTTTACACCGATTCCGATGGTGGCGTATTGACATCCCATCGGCGGTGCGCCATTCGCGCCGGATATTCCTGGCGGGCAATGGAAAGGTCACGGCGCCGCGTCTCAACCCCAAGGTACCCCTTAATGCGAACGTCACAAAAACTCGTTGGTTTCTTCGTTCTATTCTTCTTCATTTTTTCCGCCTGCGTCCCCTCCTCTCAGTCAGATGAGTCGACGCGTACGCCGCGTCCCGACGCGACGCGCACGCCGTCGGTTACGCAAGCGCCCAAGCAAGCCGCGAGCCGTTTGAACGTCGAGGAAGAAGCGCTGCGCGGGACGCAGGTCACAGTCTGGCATCCGTGGTTCGGGGCGGAGGCGAGTCTGTTCGAGTCGCAGGTGGCGGAGTTCAACTCGACTAATGCCTGGGGCATCCTGGTGAACGCACAGAGTCAATTCAACTATAGTGAGTTGTTCGCTCAAACCGACGCCGCCCTAAAGGATGCATCCAACCCCGATCTTGTCGTTGCGTTCCCCGAACACGCCCTTGAATGGCGCGAGCACGTCGTTGACTTGAACGCCTATGCGCGTGACCCGGTATACGGCATGAACGCGCTGGATATGTCGGACTACCCCTCCGTGATCTGGATGCAGGATGAGTTGGACGGTGCGCGCCTCGGCATGCCCGCCCAGCGGACCGGACGCTTCCTCCTCTACAACCAGACCTGGGCGCGTGAACTTGGCTTCGACTCTCCACCCGAAACCTCCTTCGATTTCGAAGCGCAGGCTTGCGCGGCGAACCGCGCCCTCGCTTCGGATGGGGACGCGGCAAACGACGCGCTGGGCGGCTGGCTGATCGACACGGACGCAATGACGCCGCTTTCGTGGATGTACGCCTTCGATGGCGGCGTGCAGGAACAGGACGGTTATCGCTTCCTTGTTTCGGGGAACATTGACGCCTTCAAGTTTGTGAAGGTCTTGCAACAGAAAAACTGCGCCTGGGTGGCTTCGCCTGAAATCTCCGCCTATGACCGTTTTGCCGCGCGGCAGGCGTTGTTCGCCACCGCCGCACTCGAGGAATTCGTGGATCAGACGCGCGCGTTCGGCGCATTGGGAAACCGCGATGAATGGATCGTCCTGCCGTTCCCGGGTGCGGAGAAAAACGCCTTTGTCGTGTACGGTTCTTCGTTTATCGTCTTTAAGTCGGACGACGCCACTCAGCTTGCCGCATGGTTGTTCATTCGCTGGATTCTCGAGCCGGAAAATCAGACCCGGTGGGTGCAAACCACAGGGCTTTTTCCGCTTCGTTCTTCGACCGCCGACCTGCTTGACGAATACTCCGCCTCTCATCCCCAATGGGCGCAGGCTGTCCGTCTGCTCCCCAATGGGCGGATGCCCCCCAAACTGGCTTCCTGGCGTGTGGTGCGCGTCATGCTCTCGGACGGTTTTCGCGAGATGTTCGATTCCATTCGACACCCCGATCTGACCGAAGGACAGGTGCCGTTGATCCTGAAGCAAATGGAGGACACGGCGCAGGAGTTGAATAGGTAAAATCGGTAGATCACGAACACCTCGCGCAGTGTGCATTCTCTAACGAAAAGCTGGCGTTAGAAAGTGTTTTGAAATTCGTTCTAAACCACAGATGAACACAGATGAACACAGATGAACACAGATCAATAAGATTTGAGAGCATTTTCACGGTTGCTTTCTCAAAAAATCAGTGTCCATCTGTGCGTATCTGTGGTGAATGTTGAGTTTCAACACGCTCTCTTAGAGAACGCCAATTACGCGCTTTCGTGAAGTACTGAAAATGCGTTGAGACCTTGCGATATTGATTTGGGTGTGTTTCAATGAGTTGAAAGATAAACCGTCCCGAAGGTTCTCTTGAAGAAATTTCGGTCGTTTGCGCCAACCTTCGGGACGGTTTCAACTGAAATGAAACACCCCCTATTGATTTGCGTAGATAAAGCAGGCGGCTCGTGTGCAGATGGCGCGCTGAGAGGTGTCCTGAAGCTGTGCCGGGAAACCCTCCAGCGTTCTCGTGCGCGAAATCGTTGTCAACTCTGGCGCATGCGCCGGAGAAAAGTCGCAAAGATGAATCGAAAGGAAAATGGAATGCCCCAGTCGCAATACCGCGCCCGGCAGGTGGGCGCAAAAACCCACGAAGTGATCGAGTACGACCGCGATAAGACCAAACCCGGCAAGCCTTTGCACATTCTCGTGCCGGGCGGTTTGGCGGCGTTGGGCGCGCTGGCGGTTATCCTCCTTGTGGTCTATCTGACCTGGTTCGAGGGTCAATTGGAGCAAGGCACAGGCGCGTTACTGGTCGCCATACTCTTTCCCTTTTATGTGGGCGGCGTGTTCCTGTTTAGTTATGGTTACGAATTGTATAACGTCCCACGCGCCATTCGCCTCACCGCGATCATCGTCTTTTTGACGGTGGCGGCGGTGGTCATTGTAGCGGTGTTGTTCTTTGTGCTGGCGGGCGGCGGAAAACTCCCCGAAGGCTCGCGAAAGAAATCGTCCGGCGGCTCGAAGGCAAAAGCGAGTTCCGCTCCCACAGTATCCGGCACATCCTCGAGCGGAGCGAATTGGGGACCGATCATCATTGGCGGTACGGGCGGGACTCGCACTCGTGAAGTGACGCGCGAAGTGGTCAGAGAGGTGGAAGTGCCGATCGCGCCCAAACCGGTGAACTGTCCATTTTGCAACCGCTCCTATGTGCCTGCAGAGGAGAATTACACCTGCCCGGGATGCGGCGCCGCCACACCCGAAGAGTTGATCGTTCAGTCGCAGGAACCGAAAGGCTGATTCTCGACCTCTTGCTCTCAACCATCTGTGGCGGGGGGGCGACGCGTGGATCGGCTATAAAGATTTTTTCTTCGTCGGCGCGAGACGCATCCTTGCGAGCGTATTTCTGTTGCGAACGATCGAGATGCAACGCTGAAAAGGCTCCATCCGAAAAATGATGTTGTTCGATTGTGGTAAAATACCGACCGCGCGGGAGTCGCCAAGCGGTAAGGCATCAGCCTTCCAAGCTGATATTCGCGGGTTCGAATCCCGTCTCCCGCTTTCTGGCGCGGTGTCAGGTGTCGAGTTTTCAGGTGTCACGTGATACTGAAACACCTGACACTTGGTACTTAACAGGGGGCCCATGGCGCAGTGGTTAGCGCAGACGACTCATAATCGTTTGGTCGGAGGTTCGAATCCTCCTGGGCCCACAAATCGTTTTTCCTATTGCCGGTGGAAATCCTGGGGACTTAATCAAGAGGACAACACATGTCAACATACAAATTGGGTCGAATCCTTATGGCTGTCGGTGTGTTTACCGTTCTTTTTTCCGTGCTGGCTGACGGGTTGGGGTCGGGCAACCAAACGATCGGCTCCAGCCAGTTGGCAGGGATTCTGGCAGGGGTATTCCTCGCAGTGACCGGCTTCAGCCTGGCGTTCCTCGCCGCAGAGAAGGTGGTGGATGGACGGACAGGCTTACGGTCCGCGGTTGACCGTCTGTTGAACCTGCCGGTTGGCGTTTGGGTGGTCGCGGGCTTTTTGGGGGTCTTCCTCCTCTTTTTTGTCACCCCCATGTTTCTCAACGCGGACTGGTCCATCCGGTATTTCAACAAATACTTGCCCGACCGGCGTCCCATTGGGTTGGATCTGCAGATCACGATGGCTGTTGTCACGCCCTGGGTCCAGACGCGCGAGTCTCCGTATCCCGATCTGTTCTATCCGCCGCTGACCTATATCCTGTTTGCGCCCTTATCACTCCTCGACTACCCGTCTTCCTATGTGTTGATCACATTCCTGACCCTTCTCAGTTTTTGTGCACTTACCGTATTGGCGGCGCTCCTGCTCCCCCCCGAAAAGGATCGGTCCATTCTCATGCTGTTCTTTGTTTCGGGACTGGTCTCTTACGGGTTTCAATTCGAACTGGAGAGGGGACAATTCAACGTCATCACTTTTTTGCTGTGCGCGCTTGCCGTGTATATTTTTCATCGGCGGTATGAATTTCGATACCTGGCATATCTTCTGTTTTCCGCCGCAGTTCACATCAAACTGTACCCCGCCATATTCATCCTGACTTTGGTACGGGACTGGCGCGATTGGAAGTCGAATCTCAAACGCTGGCTCGGACTGGGCGTATTTAACTTTGCCCTGCTCTTTGCCCTTGGGTATCGTGAATTCCTGGGGTTCATAGATACCGTCATGATCCAGATTCGCACACCCAGCTGGGCGTGGAACGGAAATCACTCCCTGCAGGCGTTCATCTTTAATTTCATGCGGGATGGATACGGTCTGGTATCTCCCGCCACGCTGGCCGTCCTCCAACAGAATTCGAGCACAATCGCCTACATCTTGCTGGGAATCATCCTTGCCTGCATCCTTGCCGTTGTAGTCCGCGCCTACCTTCTCAAGGAAAACGGATTCAATCCTTTCATCTTTGGCGTCTGCACGCTCGGAGCGCTCATCATCCCGACCAGTAACGATTACACCTTGCCAATCCTTGCCGCCCCCCTGGCTTTATTCCTTTCCAGCCTCCCGCCTGTCAGAGGATTCCGGGCAAAAATCCCTGCCATTTTATTGATCCTGATTCTCTCTGCCGCCTACGCTTCGATCCTCTTTCCGTTCAAGTACAAACCCTACGTCATGAACAACAGTTTTCCGCCCCTGCTGTTGATCTTGATCGTAGCAACCGCCTTGTATTTTCTGAGGGACACTTCCTCGAACAGCCATATCGTGGATTTGTCTCCCAGAACAAAATAAAGGTATCCCATGAACCCTTACCTCGCCACTGTCCTCACCTTTGCCATTGCCATCTCCTTCCTCCGCCTCATGGACTTCTTCGCCCACCGCGGCTGGATGGACAGCAAACTCAGCCGAAAACTGATTCACATCGGCACGGGTCCCATCTTTGTTTTGTGCTGGCTCATGTTTCCCGACCAGCCCCTCTCCCGTTACCTTGCCGCGCTGGTTCCCCTGCTCATCACAATTCAATTCGTCCTCGTCGGCACGGGGGTCATCAAAGACGAAGCCGCCGTCCAGGCAATGACCCGTACCGGCGACCCGCGCGAAATCCTGCGCGGACCGTTGTTCTACGGGGTCATGTTCGTCCTGCTGACGGTGCTCTACTGGAAAGAGTCCCCCATCGGCATCACTGCGCTGATGATGATGTGCGGCGGCGACGGCATCGCCGACATCGTCGGGCGGCGGGTTCAATCGCCGAAATTATTCTGGTCTATCGAGAAAAGCGTGGCGGGGTCGTTGAGCGTCTTTGCGGGCGGCGCGCTGATGACCGCCTTCATCCTGTTTATCTACGTCAACACTGGCGTCTTTGCCGTCCCTTTCCAGGCGTATCTTGCTCCCATCTTTTGGGTTGCGCTGGGCGGCACGCTCATCGAATCGCTCCCCTTCAAGGATATTGACAACATCACACTCACAGTTGTCTCGGCGCTCATCGGGCATCTGGTATTCTAGGAGAGTGTCTGAAAAGTCTATTTCTTGCGCGTACTCTGCGCTCTCCCCTGGCACCGCCCGCCAGGGCAGGTGTAGCGCAGGGTGACGTTAGAGAACGTCACCTGCGTACTAGTAGACACTTTCTAAAAACGTCCCGAAGTTCCAAAACCTTCGGGACGTTCATCATCCAACTTTCTCTTCCTCCTCTCGCTTCAAAATCATCACCTTATAACTTTCGGCATACTGCATGCCCTTGTCTTTCGCTTCCTCCGCCGCCCACTCCGTCATCCACTTGCCCACCTCCTCCACAGGCACCTGACTGGCGTGTTGCTGCAGAGCCTTGATTTTGACCTCCAGAGTCTCGGAAATATCCACCCACGTATCGGGATTCTCCACCCCGTGAATGTAGAGGCGCCTGACTTCATGCGGTTCATACCCCGCCGACAACAGGTCTGCAAAAATGAGCCTCGTCCCCGCTGACGGGAAAACCGCCTCACACGCCGCCTGCGCCGCGGCGCGGTGATCGGGGTGATTGAGGTATTCGCTGCCGTAAAACCATCCCTGAGGATTCCCCGTCAAAACCGTATCAGGCTTGAATTGTCGAATGAGGCGGGTGAGTTCCTTGCGCAGGGCGAGGGTCGGCTGGAGTTCCCCGTCTGGATAGCGCAGAAAGACCGTCTCTTTGATTCCCAGCACAGCGTTGGCAGCGAGTTGTTCCCGCTCGCGCAGTTCGGCGAGGATGGGTTTGTAATCTGCGCCTTGGGTGGGGTCGTTGGAGCCTGCGTCGCCGCTGGTGATGACGACCGAGATGATCTCACAGCCTGCGCGCGCCCATCTGGCAAGCGTGCCGCCGATGGTGAACTCCTGATCGTCGGGGTGCGCATGAATGCTCATGGCACGTTGGGGGATGTATTCTGTTGGGTTGGTCATGGTGGCGATTGTACCCGAAGCCTGTTAGAGAGTGGTTTATTAAAAGTCAAGTTTTTATCCTCTCAGGGCGTGTAAGATGCGCTCTCTTGCGCATCCAGCAACGTTAGAGAACGTCGCTTACGCGCAAAGCAAGTAGTTTTCTTAGATGCGTTTGACAAAGATTTTCAAATCATCGCCCGGCTTGTAAAAATCCTTGATGGTTGCCTCGTTGACAAACCCGGTGCGAAGGTAAAACTCGCGCGTGGGCGCATATTCTTCTGTTCCAGAGGTTTCAGCGATGATGAGTCTGCCGCCAATTTTCCGAACGGCTTCTTCACAGGCTTGGAGCAGTTTGCGCCCCACCCCCTTGCGGCGCGCATGCGGGTCCACGGCAATCCAGTACAGGTCATAGACGCCGTCGGTCAGGTCGCGGTAACCATAGATGGCGTAACCGAGCAGTTGTTCTCCTTCACGATATATGATGAAGTGATAGCCGCTGGCTTCGGCTCCATAGCGGAGGTATTCGTCGAACATGGCGGGGACGGCGTCTATCTCTTCCTGGCTGAAAACGCCTGCGCGGGCTGTAATGTCTGCGATTTGCGCCTTGTCGGCTGCGGTGGCTGTGGAGATCATGAAGTCTGTCCTTTGATGGGGGGATGGCATATTGTGGCTGTGTTTTCCATTTTCAGCGAGATGTTTTATCAGGACTTTCGCTGGGGTGCAAAATTCGGCGCAAGAGAGCGCCTGTTACGCTCTGCACGTGACAAAAAGGGGCTTTTCAGACACTTTCTTAGCGAATTTTGTATCATCCCTCGAATTCGATCAGATTGAGGAAGGCAGCCGCCACCTGCGGGTCGAAGTGTTTTCCGGTTTGTTCCCTGATGTATTCCAGCGCCTGCTCTTTTGTCCAAGCCGGGCGGTAGGGACGGTCGCTGGTGAGGGCGTCGTACACATCTACGACGGCGAAGATGCGCGCCGCCAAAGGAATCTGCTCGCCTTTCAGTCCCTGAGGATAACCTGTGCCGTCCCATTTTTCGTGGTGACAGTAGGGGATGTCCAGCGCGGGTTTCAGGTAAGCGATGGGGGAGAGCATTTCATAAGCGTGAACGGGATGCTGCCGCATGATCTCCCATTCCCTGCTGGTGAGCGTATCGTCCTTGAACAGAATGGAATCCGGCACTCCCATTTTGCCGATGTCGTGCAGCAGCGCGCCGCGGCGGATGTGAGCCATGTCGGCGGGGGGGATGCCCAATTGCGCAGCCAGTTTCAGGGTCAGTTCGGTGACGCGCCGGGTGTGTCCCTCGGTTTCTTTGTCGCGCAAATCCAGGGCGCGTGACCAGCCTTCGATGGTCTCGTCGTATGCCATCATCAGTTCGAAGTTGGAGCGTTCGAGGTTTTCGAAGAGGCGGGCATTATCAATGGCGATGGCGGCTTGCCCGGCCAGGGTTTCGAAGAAATCGAGCCAGTTCGATGTGACGAAAAGCGGGGCACGGTGGAAGACTTCCAATACGCCTTTGAGTTCGCCTTTGACTACGAGCGGGTAGGCGTAATAGGCTTTGAAATTTTCGCCTTCCGGCAGTTGGGATGGCGTAAACGCTTCTCCTGCGGCTTTTAAATCGGGTATGGTAACCAATTGACGGGTGCGCGCGGCGCGGCCCGCCAGGCTTTCATCCAGTCTCAAATGCAAATTGGACAGCCGTGCGCTGCGAAAACCGCGTTTGGCGGCTTGATACAGCATGTTGGTGTGCGAATCGAAAAGCAGGATGTCTGCCGCGTCGGCATTCAACTGGGTCAGAACGCCATTGAGCAGGAACGTGAACACCAGATTTAAATCGAAGCTGGAGGCAATGGCGCGGTCTATATCGCGCAGGGCGGTGAGGCGCTTCACCTGTTGAGTGGTCTCTTCGTGCAGGCGGGCGCGCTGAATGGCGTTGCCAGCCATGTCGGCAATGGCGGTAAGCAGACGTTTATCCTCCGCGCTGAATTCGCGCCGCTCCGCATACCACAGGTGCAAGACGCCGATGATATGCTCTTCCGCCTTCAGGGGCAGGGAGATGCCGCCGGTGAGGTTCTGGATGAATTCCACCTCGTGAGGCAGGGGCTGGTTGGTGGGGTCGGCGCGCCAGTCCGTCGTCACGTAGATTTCGCCGTGCTCGCCCACCCAGCCGGTGACACCCTCGCCGGGGCGGTGGCGCAGGTCGGCGGTGTCGGTCTGCCAGTGTCCGTCAGTGGTCATCCAGCCCCGCGAGACCCACTCGCCGCTGGCTTCTTCCCACAGGTAGATGGAGCCGGCCGCGGCGTTCACCACCTGGGCGGCATATTGGATGAAGAGCGGTAGCATTTCCTCCATGTGGTGTGCCTGACGCAGGGAGGTGGAGAGGGTCTGCAGAATTTCCAGTTCCTGCAGGCGCGCTTGAATCTCCTCGAACAGGCGGGCATTGGAGACTGCAGAAGCAGCCAGCGAAGCGAAGGCCTGGAGCAGGTCGAGGTCGTTCGGCTGGAAGGGACGGTCGCTCCCGATGCGGCGGATGCTGATGACGCCGATGGTCTTTTCGCCGCTCTTGAGCGGGGCGAACATCATCGCCTCGGGTTCTTCCTCGGTGCCGGGCACGGTTTGGGCGCGCGGGTCGTTGAGCATGTCGTTGACGATTTCCGCTTCACCCGTCAGCGCCACGTGACCGGTGACGCCGTAGCCCAGCGGGATGGTGAGATCGGCAAAGGCAACTTCGCTTTCGGCCAGCGCCAAAACGCAGCGCAAGGTCTTGTTATCAGGTTCGAGCAGGAAGATACGGCAGCCATCGGCGCGGAAGAGGGAGCGGGCGCGTTCACCGATGATATGCAGCGTCTCCTGCAGGTCGAGGGTGGAGAGCGAGAGAGAGGCGTTCAGCAGGGAGGTGATCTCTTCGGCGCGGCGGCGCGTCTCCTCGAACAGGCGGGCGTTTTGGATGGCGGCGGCGGTCTGGACGGCAAACAGGGAGAGCAGGCGCTCATCTGCCTCGGTGAATTTCCGCTCGCTTTCGCCAGTTTCATGCACAACCAGCACGCCAAGCAATTCATCCTGATAGATCAGGGGGGCTTCCATCACAGCGCGAACAGGGATGCCATCGTATTTGGGTGAGCGGCCCTCCCAGCGCATGTAGTCTTCGATGCGCATGATGCGGCGGCTTTGCGCCACTTTGCCCGCCAGCCCTTCCCCCAGCACAAGCCGTGTGCCGAGGGGGATGGTGGCGTGGGTCGCCAGTTTGACTTCCAGCGTTTGGGTAAGCGGATCGTAGAGATACAAGCCTGCCCCGGTGGCGCCGAACAAGCGCACAACGCCTTGGGTAATGGCTTGCAATACTTCCTCCAGCGAGGTCTTGCCTGCCAATGCCTCGGCGCTTTCGTATAATCCCGCCAGTTCGTCGGCGCGGCGGCGGGTCTCCTCGAACAGGCGGGCGTTTTGCAAAGCCAGAGATGCTTGTCCCGCAAATGCCTGGAGTAAAAGACAATGTTCATCGGTGAAGAAATTAGGCATCAGGTGGTCTAGCGAAAAGAAGGCTTCCACCTGGTTGTTGATGAGGATGGGCGCGCCAACCCATGAGCGGGTATAGACATTTTCGACGGGAATCCAGCCCGGATATTGGGCGGTATCTGGAATGACCAGCGGCTGTTTGTTCTCGTACAGCCAGCGCAGGTTTTCGGTGGTTTCCAGGTCGAAACTGAGATTCTGGATGGCCTGCTGCCCCTTTTCATCCAAATGCCGATAACTGCGCAGGCGGGCAATGCGCACCTTTCCGCTTTCCCGCTCAAGGAGCATGATGTTCGCACCATCGAAGGGAATGACCTGCTCGACGCTTTCGAGCAAGCGGTCGAGAACGAGGTCGAAATCCAACAGCGCAGTCAGCGATGCGCCTGCTTCCAGAGCGCGGCTGAGTTGCTCGGCCATTTGCCGCTGACGGCGTTCGACCTCGAACAGGCGAGCATTTTCGATGACCAGCGCGGCGGAGGCGGCAAAACCGACCAGGTGATTGAGATCTTCCTGGGTGAAAGCGTCTTTGCGGGTGGAATCGAGCGAGAGGACGCCGATGATGCGCTCCTGGATGAGCAAGGGAGCGGCAATGGCGCCGTGAATCTGGCGCGCTTCCTCGATCTCGCCATCGTAGCGGATTTCAGGATCGGCGCGGACATCGGCAATGAGCAGGGGGCGGCGCTCGCGGGCGGCGCGGGCGCTGTAACCCGAATCGCTGGCGAAGGCAAATTCCTTCAGGCGCGGGTCGCCGTATCCGTTCAAAGCGCGGACCCTCAGCCTGCCATCCGCTTCGAGCAGCAGGACGCTTCCCTTTTCCGCGGCGGGGATGGCATGGCGGGCGGCTTCCAGCAAGCGTTCGAGCAGCGGCTGGAGTTCGAGCGACTCGCCCAGCGCCTGCGCCAGCATGGCTTGCGCTTCGAGTTCCCGCTCGTGATGTTTGCGCGCGGTGATGTCGCGCACGATGGCCTGGAGAACGAACTCGCCCCCAACGAAGACGCGATTCAGGCTTACCTCGGCGTGGAAAGGCGTGCCATCCAAATGAGTGTGGAGCCATTCGAAGAATTGCGGTTTGCCTGCGAAGGCGGCTTCGATCTTCTCTGCGGCTGATTCGCTGGAAAGCCTGCCATCGGGCTGGTATTCGGGAGAAAAATCAACTGGCGAACGGCCGACAATCTGGTCCCTGGAACATTGGAAAATTTTCTCTGTGGTGGCATTGCAATCCAGGAAGGTGGTATGGTTCATGAGGAAAATGGCGTCATTGGCCGAATGGAACAGGGTCTTGAATTTTTCCTCGCTCTCCTTTAGAGCCTCCTCCACCTGCCTTTGCAGGGTGATGTCGCGGGCGATGTGCAGGGTCTCGACCAGTTGCCCGTTGCGGTAGAAGGCGCGCCCGCGAATCTGCACCAGCAGGGTCTTGCCGCCGCGGGTATGGACGGGCAAATCCATGTAATCTACCGTTTCGCCGTCCCAGATGCGCTGGAGAGTTTGAGCGGCTTCCTGACGCGCTTCGGGCGCGGCCACCGTCAGGGCGGGTTTTCCGAGCAGGTCTTGTTCGCGGTAACCCAGCGCGGCGCACATGGCGTCATTGACAAAGGTGAAGTTGCCCTGCGGGTCGAGGGTAAAGATGTAGTCGCTGGCGCGCTCGATATAGGCGCGGAAGCGTTCCTCCTGCTCCCGCAGCGCTTCATCAGCCTGCTTGCGCTCGGTGATGTCGAGCATGAATCCCTGCCAGTAGAGCGGCGCGCCGCTTTCATCCCGAATGAGAACGGCTTCGTCGCGCACCCAGCGAATCTCGCCGGAGCGGGCAATCAGGCGGTATTCGACGCGGAACGGCTTACCGCTTTGGTTGGTTCGCTCGTCTTCGGCAACCACGCGGGGGCGGTCGTCAGGATGAATGATTTCCTTCCACAGGTTAGGGTCGTTTATCCATTCTTCGGGGGTATAGCCGCTGAGCGCCTGAATTTGCGGGCTGATGAAGATCGTGCGCCTGTCCTTCGATGATTCAGTGTACGTTACCAACGGCACCTGTTCCACCACGGAACGCAGGCGCGTCTCGGCTGCTTTGCGCTCGGTGATGTCGAAAGCGCTGCCGATGGCGGCAGGCTGCCCCTGCCATTCGATTTTGCCCGCGGTGAAGTCCACCCAGCGTTCTTCGCCGTCTTTGCGAACGATTTTGAACTCGTAACGCGAAGGGATTGGTTCGCCGCGCTGACGCGCCAGCCCGCGTTGACGAATCATTTCGCGAAAATCAGGATGCACCACATCCCAGAAGCGCATGGCGAGCAATTCTGCGGCGGTGTAGCCGGTCAGTTCTTCGGTGGCGCGATTCGCATAAATGAATTTCTCGCCGGAATAGACGAAGATGGCGGTGGCGGTGGTTTCTGCCAGCGTGCGGAAGCGTTCCTCCACCGTCCGCTCTACGTTTTCGTAATGCTCGATGTTACGCAGGATGGGGGCGAGATACGCCAATGCCAAATCCAGCAGGCGCTGTTCTTCGCTCAGGGCTTCGCCTTTTTGCGCGCTGACGACCGCCAGCAAGCCGAACAGTTCGCCCTCCAGCAGGATGGGCAGGGCATACCGCTCGCCGCGCGGCAGGGATAACTTTTGCGCTTCCAGCCAGGACCAGGGGTCGTGACCGGCGGGCAGGACGCCGCGCGGCGGCTTGCGGAATCCGCTCGCGGCGGCGGGGATCAGGCTCTCGCGCCCCGGCGCGGCGACGAACAGGGCGGCGCGGCGCGGCCCGACCTCGGACCTCAACCAGTCCATGAAGGCGGCGCATTCGCGCTCACGCTGGAGGCTGGAGCCGATGAGGAGACTGAGGCGGTGCAGGGAGGCGAGGGACATGGTTTAGCCGGGTGGTTGGTGATTGGTAAGTGGTCGCTGAACACTGAACACTAATTACTGATTCCTCCTCGTCGGCGTCAACATGGAGAAGGTGTGATGCAGCGGCTCGCCCATGCGCGGACCTTCCTTTTCGGAGATGAGGTACTCGCGCACCTGTTTGCTATGCTCGCTGCCGCGCGCCGCCAGCACGGTGAACGCTCGGCGGATTTCGCCGTCCAGTTCGGTGTAGCGCAGCAGCAGGATGGCGTCGGCAATGTGCGAGACGCCGCGCCCGGTCAGGGTCAGTTCCGAGCCGAAGAGTCCGCCCATCTCGCCGGTCAGCAGGGCGGTGACGCTGTTGTTCTTGAACCACTGCGCCAGCGAATAGACGAAGTGGAAGTAGCGGTCGGCGCTGCCGTGCGCGCCGGCTTCCAGGTCGCCGATGGAGTCAATCACTACGCGACTCGCGCCGATGTTCTGGATGGCGGAAAGCATGTTCTGAGCGTGTTCGTCAATGTCCAGCTCTACCGGCGAGGCATAGAGCAGGCTCAGTTTGCCGCCGGCGATGAGGGAATCCATGTCGAAGCCGAAGTTGCGGGCGATTTGCTTCAACTGATTAGGGTCTTCCTGGAAGGAGATGTAAACGCCCGCTTCGCCTTGCTTTGTGCCATTGAGCAGGAAATGCAGGGCGGTGACGGTCTTGCCGACGCCGGGGTCGCCCACCAGCAGGGTGGTTGCGCCGCGCGGCAAGCCGCCGGGCAGCATGTCGTCATCCAGACCGGGGATGCCGGTGGGGGCGTAGGCGCGGCTGGGGTTGTAGGAGGCAGGCGCGGGCGGAGTGGTGAAGCGGGGAAAGAGGGTGATGCCGCTGCGGGAGATGCGGAAGGTGTGTTCGCCGGGGATGTAGTCGCTGCCGCGCAGTTTGTTCACGCGCAGGGTGCGCTGGTCGCGCAGGCTCTCGTCGCGGCGGTCGAGTAGAATCACCCCGTCCACGATGGAGGCTTCGACGGTGGTGGCGTATTCGGCCGCCTGATATTCGCCCACCAGAAAGGTGGTGCAGGGCAGGGTGGTGAGCAGCGCCGCCAGACGGAAGAGCGTGCGGCGCGAGGCGGCGGACGATTCGCTCAGGGCGCTCAACGCGCGGATGCTGTCAATGACCAGGAAGGCGGGGCGGTGTTGCAAAAGCAGTTCTTCGACGCGCCCCACGGCGCGCACGCCGTTGCCTTCCAGCAGGTCGGGACCGATGTCTTCGTAGAGGATGGCTTCGCCGGGCAGATTGGGGTCGAAGAACTCGAACTCCTGGGTGTAGCGCAGGATGCGCCCCAGCGGCTCGGAGACGGTACTGACGAAGATGGCTTTGTTCTGCGGCGAGGCGCTGCGGTAGACGATTTGGCTGGCAAGCACGGTCTTGCCGCTGCCGGGTCCGCCGCTGATGAGTAGGGTGCTGTGAGCGGGCAAGCCGCCGTGCAGGATTTCGTCCAGGCCGGGGATGTGAGTGGGGATGCGTTCCATAGGGTTACTCTTTCTTTGTCCTCATCCCCTGCCCTTCCCCCGTGGGGGGAAGGGAGTTCCCCTCTGCCTTTGGGAGGGGGGCGGGGTGAGGGCTTCCCTCTCCCTGTGGGAGAGGGCCAGGGTGAGGGCGAGAAGTTTCCAACAACTGATGAATGGTCTCGACGAGAACTTCTTTGCGCAAGGGCTTGAGCAAAAAAGCGTCGGCGCCAGCCAAGCGGGCGCGCTCTTCGATAAGCAGGAAGGTAAAGCACAAGATGGGAATGCGGCGGGTGGCGGGGTCGCTTTTCAGGTCACGGCAGGCTTGCAGACCGTCGCGGCGCGGCAGAATCGCTTCGGTGATGACCAGGTCCGGCGGGTGTTGGCGTGCCAGTTCCACCAGGTCATCGCCCCCTTCGGCGAAACGCAGTTCGAATTGGTCTTGCAGGGTTTGTTCGAGCGCGCGGCGCATGAAGGGGTCGCGTTCGCCGATGAGGAGGGCGGGAGGGGACATGAGGGGGGTCCTTCTGATAAGCAATATTCAGTAGATCACGAAAAACCCGGCGTAGATTGCGCTCTCTAGCGCAATTTCGGCGTTAGAGAACGCCTGTTACGCGCTTTCGTGAAGTACTGATATTCTGTGTGTCGAGTATATCCGTTTTTGAATTCGGAATGAATTACAATGTTATAAGTATTTGCCGTGAGATCGTTGTTGCGCAAAGACAGCGGAAAAATCATTTGCAGGAGATTCAAGATGCCTATCACCCTCGACGGATCGTCTCTCACCATCGAAAAACTGGTTGCGATTGCGCGAAATAACGAAAAAGTGGAACTTGCTCCCGAAGCGCTGGAGCGCATCAAAATCTGCCGCGCCATGCTGGAGGAGAAACTTGCCGCCAAAGAAATCATGTACGGCACGAATACCGGCATCGGCGAGTTTTCGGAGCATGTGCTTTCGGATGAGCAGGTAAGAGAGTTTCAGAAATATCTGATCTATAACCACGCGGCAGGCATCGGCGAACCGGCGCCCATCGAATATGTGCGCGCGGCGCTGGCAAGCCGCATCAACGTCCATGCGCACGGCAATTCGGGATGCAGACCTGAAATCACCCTGACACTGGTGGAGATGCTGAACAAAGGCGTCACGCCGGTTGTTTGTCAGAAGGGGTCGGTAGGCGCGAGCGGCGACCTGGCTCCGATGGCGCAAGCGGCGCTGCTGCTCATGGGCGAAGGGGAAGCCTGGTTCAACGGCGAGCGGCTTCCAGGTCACGAAGCGATGCGGCGGGCGGGGATTGCGGTCCCCGGCTTGCAGGCACGCGACGGGCTTGCCGCTATCAACGGTTCGAATCTGCTGACCGCCATGTCTGCGCTGCATATTTACGACATGGAACGTCTGCTCAAACAGGCAGAGATTGCGGCGGCGATGTCCATCGAGGCATTGCTTGGCAATCTCAAACCCTATAACACCAAACTGCATGAACTGCGCGGCTTCGCGGGGGCAATTACGTCGGCAAAAAATATCATGAAAGTCATTGAAGGCTCCGACCTCACGACAGGCAAAATGAAGACGAAAGTGCAAGACGCCTACTCGATGCGTTCCACGCCGCAGGTCATTGGCGCGGCGCGCGATGCGATTGCGTATGCGCGCTCGCAGGTCGAGATCGAACTGAACGGGGTGGGCGATAACCCGATCTTTGTGCCGGAGTTGAAATTGACCCTGACCGGCGCAAACTTTCAGGGGACTCCCGTTGCCCTGCCGATGGATATGGCGGGCGCGGCGATTACGATGGTGTGCGTGCTTTCGGAACGGCGCATGAACCGTCTGACCAATCCGGCTCTTTCTCAGGGACTGCCTGATTTCCTCGCCCATGAGCCCGGTTTCTACTCTGGGATGATGCTCAGCCAGTACACCGCCGACCATTTGATCGTGGAACAGCGAATCCTTTCCGCGCCTGCCAGTATTCAATCCATCCCTGCGGCGGCAGACCAGGAGGACTTCGTCTCGATGGGGATGAACACTGCTATCAAGAACGGACAGATTCTGGATAATGCGTATGGGGTCATCGGCATCGAATTCATGGCGGCGGCGCAGGCGCTCGATTTTCGCGAGTTCACGCCGGGGCGCGGCACACAGAAAGCGCGGGAGGTCATCCGACGATACGTGAAGCACCTCGATATTGATAGACCGTTATATCCCGATCATAACGCGATGAAGGAGTTGGTGAAACGCGGAGAGATATTGGAGGAGGTGGAGAAGGTGGTGGGAGGTTTGAATTGACCCTAGACTATGGGCGATGGAAAGTCAACGGTCAATCATCCCCGGTCTTTTCGACATGACGATGAAAACACTCATCCTGCTCCTTATCCTATTTATTCTGACTGCCTGTGCGCCTGCCTCGGATCAGACTCCCCCGAGCCTGCCTCCGTCACCGGCGAATACAATTGCACCGGTGATCGTCAAACCACCTGCCGCCCAAACGCCTCTTGCGCGCGGTGTCAACCTCGGCAACATGCTCGAAGCGCCGAACGAGGGCGAATGGGGCTTGTTCGTTCGAGAGGAGTATTTCGACCTCATCCAGGAGGCGGGCTTCGACTTTGTCCGTTTGCCGGTGCGCTGGAACAGCCATGCAGAAATGGATGCGCCTTACACGATTGACCATGCCTTCTTTGCCCGCGTGGATCAGGTTATGGAATGGGCGTTGGAACGGGACCTTGCCGTCATCGTAGACTTCCATCACTACGAAGAAATGGCTTCGGAGCCGTGGAGACACAAGGACAGATTCCTGGGCATTTGGAAACAGATCGCCGAGCATTACAAGGATTACCCGTCCACGGTTTTATTTGAACTGCTCAACGAGCCAAACAGCCAACTCGATGCCGCATTGTGGAACCAGTATCTTGTCGAGGCGCTGGCGGTTGTGCGTGAATCAAATCCCGCGCGTGACGTGGTGATCGGTCCTGTCAACTGGAATGCCCACGACCGGCTGTCCACCCTCGACGTTCCACAGGACAACCATCTTATCGTTACGTTTCATTACTATCTGCCGTTCGAGTTCACGCATCAGGGCGCGGAGTGGATCGGGGATAAGTCGAATCAATGGCTTGGCACGGAATGGGGGAGCCATGCGGAGAAATCTGAGGTTGTCCGTCACTTCGACTCTGTTGCGAAATGGGCGAAGCGGCATGGAAACATCCGCATGTTGTTGGGGGAGTTCGGCGCGTATTCCAGGGCAGACATGGACTCGCGCGTCCGCTGGACGGCGTTTGTCCGTGAGCAGGCGGAACGTCACGGGTTCGCGTGGGCGTATTGGGAATTTGGATCAGGTTTTGGGGTGTATGATCCACAGGCGCGTCAATGGCGGGACGCGTTGCTGCGGGCGTTGATCCCTTGAAAACAAGAGCGGACAGTTCGTCACTGTCCGCTCTTGTTTATGGCTCGACGCTCACGATCCCGCCCAGAGTGTTCAACTTCAGCGTCCATGTACTGCCGGGGGTAAATTGCTGAAATTCGGAAACAGATCCGGCAGTGTACGATTCCTGCGCGCCATCTTCGGTAAGGAAGTAAACAGTTAACGTTTCGGATTTATCCCCGAGTCGCTGGTCGCTGGCGAGATTGGGCGAATCATACACGGGTTGCAGGTCATTACCCTCGAGTGTATACGTTTGAATTGTCGTCCATTCGTCCACGGTGTAGGAGCAGTATTGCTCGGTCTCCGTGTGACATTCCTCGACCACCTCCGAATAACCGTTGCCTTTGTCAATGGTTTTCTGCTCGCACACTTCCCGGCTGTCGTCGTAGCAGGAAACGTTGTACGCGTCCGACGGCGGATTGCCGCGCTCGTCGGTGTAATTGATCGGGCGAATCTCCTGCACCGGCACCACGGTTTGCCAGTAGACATCGGTCACGGTTGCCTGAACCGATCGAGACGGGAACAGGAACAGGAACAAGCCAGCCACACAGCACACGGCGAAGAACGCCAGAATCCCGCCGATCAACAGCCAGTTGGTCTTTTTAGGCGCCGCGGGTTTGAGCGTTCCACCCATCGGTCCAGACGGAGCAGCCGCCTGCGCCTTTGGCAGCGCCGCTCCGCAATTCGAGCAGGTGGATTGACTGCCCGGGTTCTCGGTTCCGCAATTGCCGCATCGGATCATCCTGGGCGGAGGCGGTGGCGCGGTCATCACCTGTCCCGCCTCGCGCGCCTTGCCCTCCTTCAAATCCGCGCCGCATTGGGAGCAGGTGACTGCGGTTGCCGGGTTACGCGTGCCGCAGAAGCCGCAGTGAATATCCGCGCCGGACTGCGCGGCTTTAACCTTTTCCTCCTCTGTGATGAATTTCTGCTCCGGCGGCAGTTCGAACTTCACATTCTCCGGCTGCGGCGCGCCGCAGTTTTCACACGTCTTCACACTGCCGCGGTTGCGCGTGCCGCAGTTCGGGCAGGTCCATTGATTTTCCACGTATCCCAGGGTGCGTCTGGTTCCCATAATGTCGGCTCCTTACTCGATGCGCCAATTATAAAAGAGGTCTCATATCCATCCATGCCGCTGGCGTACTTCCTCGATGCGGGCTTCGCAGTCCGGCTCGGGGTGCGGATTGACATCCTGCGTCTCCGACTCCCCTGTGCCGGTCAGCGCAGAAAAGGACGCCTCCACGCCGTTTGCCACGTTGACCGGGTCGTAGCCGCCTTCGAGGACGAAGACGATCTTCCCGCCGCAAAATTCTTCCGCCAACGCGACGACCTTCCGCGCCAACGTCAAATATCCGCGTGTGGAAAGTCCCAGCATGGTGAGGGGGTCGTTCCAGTGCGCGTCGAACCCCGCTGAAACGAAAATCATCTGCGGCTGGAACGACTCGACGAACGGCTTGAAGATGCGGTCTGCAACCTGTTCGTACACCTGATCTCCGGCATAGGCTGGGAGCGGCACGTTGACGATCCGTTTCCTGGCGTCCGGCGCGTCGGTGATCCAGCCGGTGCCGGGGTAGATGCCCCATTGATGTGCGGAGAGAAACGCCGCACGTTCATCGTGGAGAAAAGCCGCCTGTGTGCCGTTGCCATGGTGGGCGTCGTAGTCAATGACCATGACGCGCTCCAGCCTGTGCGTCAGGGCGTCCTTTGCCGCAATGGCGACGTTGTTGAACAGGCAGAAGCCCATGGCGCGATCCGGTTCGGCATGATGCCCCGGCGGGCGGACGAGGGCGAAGGCGTTGCGCGCTTCCCCGTGCAGGACGGCGCGTGAGCAGGTGGTGACCCCTCCCGCCGCGAGCAGGGCGTCGTCGAACGAGGTGTGAGTGACGTAGGTGGGGGCGTAGTCAATGATGGCGGGCGCTTCTTCGCGGCAGACCTTTTCCAGCGCGGCAACAAGTTTGGGGTGATGCACCAGGCTCACGTCCTCGGGCGAAGCGGGCTTTGCCTCCACGCGTTCCACCGAATAGGAGGACAGTTTTGAGATCAGGAGTTCGAGTCTGCCGGGTCGTTCGGGGTGATCGGGATAAGCGTGTTCCGGCGATTGCAAAAAGGTGTAAAGGGTGGTCATGCCTGCATTATAGCCGTTCTGCGCGTACAGCGCCGCGTCCGGATCGTCAGGGTTGCAAAGAACCTGTTTCACCTGTATAATGCCATCTACATTTTGCAACCGGAGTAATTCAAGTGACAGATCAGAATCATGCCCTGCCCGCTCAGGGGAGCGATCCTAAATTGCAGGGAGAACAATCCAACAACAACAACCAAACCATGGAGTCCCTGCTGAAAGAACAGGAACTTAGTATTGATTTTCCTCAGGCGGGCGAGATCCGCAAGGGCCACATTGCCAGTATCAGCCCCTCACAGATTCTTGTCAGCATTGGCGCAAAGTCGGAGGGATTGGTATCCGGCAAGGAATTGGAACAATTGTCTGCCAAGGAACGGGAAGCGTTGGAAGTGGGGCAGGAAGTGTACGTGTACGTCATCAGCCCCGAGGATTCCAACGGAAACGTCGTGCTGTCGTTGAAGCGCGCACAGGAGCAGATCTCGTGGGATAACGTGGACAGGCATCTCGAAGAAAACAACGTGATCGAAAGCAAGATCATCGGTTTCAACAAGGGCGGGTTGATCGCCTTGGTGGAGGGATTGCGAGGCTTCATCCCTTCCTCGCAGGTCAGCGCCTTGCGCCGTATGCAATCCACGGGCGATACGCCCGAACAACGCTGGCAGAAAATGATCGGGGAGCCCATCTCGGTGCGCGTGATCGAGGTGGATCGCGAGCGCCGCCGTCTCATCCTCTCGGAAAAAGCCGCCAGCACCGAGTCGCGCCAGTCCATCAAGGAACGCGTGCTCGAGGAATTGCAGGTGGGCGGCGTGTATACCGGGCGCGTCACGAGCGTGGCAAACTTCGGCGCCTTTATCAATGTCAACGGCGCAGACGGATTGGTTCATCTTTCCGAAATCTCCTGGGATCACATCGAACATCCGCGCGAGGCGCTGGAAGTGGGGCAGGAAGTCAAGGTCAAGGTCATCAACATTGACCGCGAAAAGAAACGCATCGGTCTTTCCATTCGCGCCCTGCTGGAGGATCCCTGGAAGGCGCGCCTCGAAAGATATAGCGTGGGTCAACTGGTCGAGGGGGTCATCACCCGTCTGACCAAGTTCGGCGCCTTCGCCCGGCTCGAAGGCGACATCGAAGGTCTGATCCACATCTCCGAAATTTCCGAGAATCGCATCGAACATCCGAAGGAAGTTCTCAAAGAGGGCGACGTGAAGACCTTGCGCGTCATCCGCATAGACCCCGAACAGCGCCGCATCGGGTTGAGCCTCCGCAAAGTGGATTCCGCCGCCTTTGCCGATAAAGACTTCAAACTGATGACCGCCGAATTCGGCGCCCTCGAACACGATGAGGCGCCCGAAGACAAGCCCGCCTCCTCCGCCGGGGATGTTCCCGAACCGGACGCCTAGCCTGAAATACCGAACGTCCCGCCTCAGGCGGGACGCTCTTTTCCCCGAATGCTGATCATCGATTCGCACCAAGACCTTGCCTGGAACATGCTCACCTACGGGCGGGATTACACGCGTTCGGTCGAGGAAACGCGCCGCCTCGAAGCAGGAACGAATATTCCCGCCCGCAACGGCGATTGCCTCATCGGCTGGCCCGAATATCAGCGGGGAAACATCGCGGTCGTTTTCGCCACGCTTTATGCCACCCCCGCCAGAAAAATGGAACCGGGGGACATTGTGGTCTACAAAGACTCCGCAACCGCCCACCGACTTTATCGGGAGCAAATTGACCTTTACCGTACATTGACGGACACCCACCCGGACAAATTCCGCCTCATTACCTCAACCTCCGAACTGGATTCCGTCATCGCGCACTGGTCTACACCCCCACCTGACTCTGGCGGACATCCCGTCGGCTTGATTTACCTGATGGAAGGCGCCGACGGCATACGCTCGCCGCACGAGCTCGCCGAATGGTGGGCACTGGGTCTGCGCATGATTGGTCTCGCGTGGGCTGGCACGCGCTACTGCGGCGGAACCGACGATCCGGGACCCTTGACCGACGAGGGACGCCGATTGATCTCTGCCATGGCAGAGTTCAACTTCATCCTCGATCTCAGCCACATGGATGAAGCCGCGGCGCGCGAATCGCTCGATCGTTATGAAGGACCCGTCATGGCAACCCATGCCAATTGCGCGGCGCTTCTGCGCGGAGCGGAAACGAATCGCCACCTGCCGGACGATGTCATTCGCGGTCTCATCGAGCGCGCGGGCGTCATCGGGCTGATCCCGCTCAACACCTTTCTCAAGCCTGGTTGGACGCGTAAAAGCGGCGGGCGCCGCGCAGAGGTCCCGCTGGATGCGTTGATTGCGCATATTGACCACATCTGTCAGATGGCGGGGAATTCCGAACATGCCGCCATCGGCTCCGATTTCGACGGTGGCTTTGGCTTGCAGTCCATTCCGCCCGAATTGGACTCGATTGCCGATCTACCCCTGATCGCCTCGAAACTGATGGAACGCGGCTATAGCCAGACCGATGCGGCAAACGTGCTGGGTGGGAACTGGCTGAGATTCCTACGGAGGCATCTGCCTGCATGAACGGCGAACCCGATATTCGAATTTCTTACCTGCGCGTACGGTTCAGCCTGCTCGTGGTGTTTTTTGGCTCCTTCGTATTGACGGTAGGAGCCAAACCCAACTGGTTCGGCTGGGACCGAAGCCCTGTGGTCGGTTTCATTCAGATCGCTGTGTTCCTGATCGGGCTGGCGCTGATTTGTCTGGGCGGTTACGTCGGTTTGATCGCCCTGTGGGGCAGGGAACCGCGCAGCATCGTTGCAGATATTGGAATGCGGATGGTCGGCACCGGCTACGTGGTGGCAGTCTTCACCGGCATGGCGGACGTGTTCGGCCTGGGTTCGCACCTCCTGCCGATGACGCCGTATTTCGGTCCTTGGCAATCGGGAGGCGTCGTGATCGGGCAGGTGGTGATTGCCCTTGGTTTTCTGATGATGATCCCCTATCATTCGTATTTCAAAAAAGCCGCCGATTGACAAAGTCCCGCAATGGACGCGGGACTTTGTCAGCACGATTTTATTGTTCCCCGGCAAGGAATCGCTTTGCCGTTTCCGCCAGGATGGCGGTTCCAACGGGCAGGGCGCGTTCGTCAAGGTCGAATTTGGGGTGATGAAGTTTGAAATCCTCATGTCCTCTCTTTTGCACGCCCAGGGTGAACATTGCCCCCGGCGCCATTTCGAGAAAGACGCTGAAATCCTCCGCGCCAAGCGTTTTTCCGATCTCGTGAACCTTGTCGGCGCCGAGCATTTCCCTTCCCGTCTCCTCGATCACCCGCGAAACCCGCTGGTCGTTGATCATCGGCGGTCCCCCGTATTGGAATTTGAGGTCGTAATCGCCGCCCATCACCCTCGCGATGTTGAAGGCGCGCCCCATTTCCTCGCGGATTTGCATTTGAACCTCCTGGTTCGTAAAGCGCGTAGTCCCGCTGATCTCCACCCGGTCGGGGATTACATTTTGGGTAAAGCCGCCGTGAACTGTGCCGATGCTGACTACCGCCGGTTGGAACGGATCGAGCCTGCGCGAGACAATTCCGTTCAACCCGATGATGACGTGCGCCAGCAGATGAAACGGGTCAACGGTCTGGTCGGGATGCGCCCCGTGTCCGCCCTTGCCTGTGATCACGCCAAACCAGCTATCCACCCCTCCCGAACACGGACCGCCGTTGATTCCGATCGTCCCAACCGGTTGGGACGGGTCCACATGCTGTGCGATGACGAAATCCACGCCCTCCATGGCGCCTTCCGCCGCCATGCGCTGTGCGCCGCTCTTGCCTTCCTCGTCCGCGGTTTCTTCACAAGGCTGAAACAAAAACCTCACGCGTCCCGGCAGTTTTTCCTGCGACAGCAACCATGCCGCTCCCAGCGCCATGGCGGTATGCGCGTCATGTCCACAGGCGTGCATGGCGCCGGGCGTTTGGGAGGCATACTCGTATTCATTCTCCTCGAGGATGGGCAGCGCGTCCATATCCGCGCGGATGGCGACCACTTTGCCCCCCTCCCCGATCTCAGCGACCACACCGGTCTTCCCCACCCCGCGCCGGACTCTGTACCCCATCTTTTCCAACTCCTCCGCCACGATTTTCGCCGTGCGGTGCAGTTCAAAACCGATCTCCGGGTGCATGTGAAAGTCACGCCGCCATTCGATCAATTCTTCCGAAATCGCATACGATTGTTTGAGCATCCTTTACCTCTCTGATCACTGATCACCGACGACTGTTTCTCGGTTCCCTCTCCGCCGCCGTCATGATTCGATCCAACTCCTTTTCCTGTTGCGGATCCAAAGGCGGGACGACATGCTCGCGCAAAATCCTCTCCGCTTCCGCGATGGCGTAATCCGCCATTTGTTTGCGCTCGAGTTTACCTTCCCACGTGTCCCACGAATTGCGTTCCGCCAGTTTGGTGAGCGCCAGTTCGCCTCCGCGCAAATGCTTTAGAGTATGTTTTTGCCCGAGAAAATTGCGCGTCCCGCCCATCACTTCCTTGATGACCTCCACCGCCAGATGCTCCGCATCGGCAGACAGTCCCCTGCGCAGCCGCAGAACGCTTCCCGCCAGTTCGTTATCCAGCACCATTTGGGCAAAGGACCCCATCACTCCCGCCTCCATCTCGCCAATGCCGGAAAGTTCGTCCGCGCCTGCCAGGGCAGGGACGGCGGCATTGAGTCCGCGTTCGAAAGCGTTTTGAACGTCGAGGGTGTGGGCGTTCGTGGAAAATCCGTACACGTTGACGGAGAATCCGTAAAAATGTCCGAGTTGAACCGTGGCGGCGGAGGCAAGACCGAGTTCAACGCCTCCCCAGATCAATCCCGTGCGCGGTTCCAGCATCCCCAGTCGTCCGCAATACACCACGCCGCATCCCGGACGAATGATTTGCGCCAACACCAGCGGCGCAAGCGACTCGGCGCTCTGTTGCACGATGCTTCCCGTAAGGGTCATCGGCGAGGTGGCGCCTCCGGTGGGACAGGGCAAATTCGCATGAATGACCCCATACTTTGCCATTTCCATGACGGCTTCCGCGGCGACATCGTGCAGGGTGAGCGGGCTGACCGGCGAAAGCGAAAGGGTCAACTCCTGCGCAGGGATGCCGACCACCGCCGCCATTTCCACCGCATAGCGCACCTCATGACCAAATTGAATGCCGGGTCCCTGCACGGGTTTGGTGGTGTGGGGCAGGGCATTGCGAAACATATGCAGAGACAGCATTTCGTTCGAAACGTCGGGCGGCGTAAAGAAGGGGGTGACGGTGTGGCAGTGGGGGAGCGCATCCAGCAGACGTACCGCGTCTTTCGCATCCTGAATCGTCGCCGCCCGGCGGGTGCCGGTTTTCGCGTCGAACACATCCCGCGCGCCGCCCAGGTTGTGAAAGTACAACTCCCCGCCGCCCAGTTCATTGACCTGCCCATTGCGCCCGCGAATGACCGGGCGTTTGTTTGCCTTTGCAACAGACTCCATCACCAGGTCCGGGGGGAAGCGCACGCGGTTCTCTTTGACCGTGCAACCGGCGTCCTGCAGGATTTTCAGGCTGGGCTGATGGGTCCAGAATACGCCCGCTTCCTGCAAAATCTCAAGCGTGGCTTCGTGCATGGCTTGAACGTCTTCATCCGATAAAAATGTTAACGGCGGCATAAGTCTCCTTGTACCATTTGCGAGAGGGACCGAAACCTGCTTATCCATGCAACGCCTTCGCCAGAAATTCCACGCGTTTCGATTCGGCGTCCAACACATTCTCGCTCTTCAAAAACGAATGTCCTTCGTCTTCATACAAAAGGAAGTCCACCCTCTTGCCCAGTTCGACAAGTTTATCACGCGTCTCCAGCGAATCGGAGGCAGGGCAGCGCGGGTCGTTGCCGCCGCAAATCATTTGCACTGGCGCGTTGATGCGCTCCAAAAAGAAATAGGGCGAAGCGTTGTACCAGCGCTCGTAATTTTCCTGCGGGTCGCCCATATTTTCGATGTTCCAGTGTTGAAGGTCTTCCCGCGAATCCTCGTGCGACTTGAACCAATTCGTAAACGGCACCACCGCCGACCCTGCGCACCACAATTCGGGAAAACGGGTCAGGCAAGCCATTGTCAAATATCCGCCGTGACTTCTTCCCGTCACCGCCAGCCGGCTGGCAAGCCCTTCTCGCAAAAGGTATTGCGCGCCTGCCGCCACATCGTCTGCATCCACACTGCCCAGCGCAAAACGCGCCGCATATTGCCATTGCCGCCCATACCCCGTCGAACCGCGATAGTTCGGCGCCAGCACCACATAGCCGCGGCTCGCCAAATGCGTCATCACAGGATGCCACTCTGCGGCATAATGCCAGTTCGGTCCGCCGTGAATCATCACCACCGCCGGCGCGGGCGTTTGTTTCGGGCGATACAACAGCGCAGGGACAGACGCGCCGTCCCTGCCTGGATACTCGATTTCCTGGGGCAGGGGAAATTCCGCATTCGACAATTCATCGTCCAACGAATTCGTCAATGGGATGGATGCGCCTGACTCGAGATCGGACATCCAGAGATCCGCCGGCTGGCGCGGACTGCTGAACGTCGTCACCACCCGCTTCGCATCTGACGTAAACCTGATTCTGCCATGGATGCCTTTTCCCGCCTGGAGCGTTTTTCTCCTCCCCTCTGCACCGACGATTTCCAGCCAGTTTACCGCCCCTTTGCTCTGCGTGTAGACAATGGTTGGGTATGAGGAGCCGGGCAAGAGATCAGGGGCAAACGCAGGCAGTTGCGAATCTCCCTCGCTTTGCGTCAACCATTCGATTTGTCGCGTGGAAAGGTCATATATCCCAATATCGAACCAGCCGCGCTCATCCGATTGAAATGCCAGTTTTCCTCCCTGCGGCGCCCAGTGGGGTTCGCCGGCGTTCAGCGGAAGTTGAAAGGCATCCCTTGTTTCCAGATCAACCACGAAAATGCCGTAGTCCTGCCCCTCCATTTCACAACAGACCGCCAAATGTCTCCCATCTGGCGACCATTCCACCTGCCAGGCGGGGTGACCGGTATCCAGCACGAGTTGCGGCTTGCCCCCCTGCGCTGAAAGGAGGTACGCGCTGAAGTGTCCCTGCTCATTGCTGAGAATTGCCAGTTGCCTGCCATCCGGCGACCAGCAAAAGTTGGGTTGAAGGGCATAGGCGACGTTGGGGGTTAAGTCGGTGTGCCGCTTGGTGATGAAATCATAAATGACGAGATGGTAACTTTCACTGCCGTCGGCATCCATCACATAGGCAAGGCGGGAGCCATCGGGCGAGTAGCGCGGGTTGAACTTCCCGCCGGGCGAGAAGGTGAGGGGCGAGGGTGCTGTCTCGCCAGGCGGGAAGGGCGCTTCATAGATTTGCCATTCGCCGCTTTTGTTCCAGGCAAAGGCGAGTTTCGAGCCGTTTGGGGAAATATCGAAGTGAGCGTCCACGTGTGGGACGCGAAGGAGTGTGGCGAGATCGAGCATGGCAGGATGTTATAGGGGATGACAGTCGTCGGCGCGGCGGCTGTCACTCGTTTTATGGGGTTGCGGGTGCGAGTTCATGTGCGGGCAGGGTGTCCATGCCGGCTTTGTGAGCGAGGTCGAAGACAAAGGCATGGAGTCGCTCCACTTTGACAGGATCAAGCACCGGCGGGGTGTAGGAGGCGAGCAGTTCCTTCACGCGCAGTTTGGCGCGTCCGAAGGTATCCAATCCGCCGGCTTCCTTCCAGCCGCGAATCGAGTCGCGGTCGATCACGCTGCTGGGGATGTGCTGTTCTTTGCGAAAGAGCTGCATGGTGATCTTTTGCTTGAGGAAGTCGCCGCCCTTGAAGTTGATGTTGTTGTCGTAGAAGCCGGTGGCGAGTGTTTCGGTGTGGACTTTCATGCCGGCGATCATGCGTTTTGCCATGGCGATGCCCTCCGCGTCGATGACGAGTTTTTCGGGACTTTGGCAAAGGAGCGAATCAAGCATGCCCGCGCCGGAGATCATGTTGATGCCGCTGAGCGCGCCAATCAGGGCGCCCATGCCGCTTTCGAGCCCGGCCTGCATATCCAGCACCTTGGATTCGGTGGTGCCGAGGTAGGCATGGGTGGGCAAGCCGAGTGATTTGCCGACCTGTGCGTAAGAGGAGTCGATCATGGCGGTTTCGACTGCGCCCATGGGGGTGCCGCCTTTGCGCATATCGAAGATGGCGGGCGCGCCGCCCCACACGATGGGGGAGCCGGGCTTGGCAAGTTGATGGATGGTGATCCCTGAGAGGCATTCCGCCGCGTGTTGTGTGACGGCACCCAGCAGGGTGACCGGCGCCGCCGCGCCCGCCAGCGGCATGGAGACGATTTCGGCGGGAACGCCGGCGCGCGCCAGGGCAATCAGGTTGCCGGCGCCAAAATTCGACCAGATCAGCGGCGGGGAGGGGCAGACATCGAAGATGGCGCGCGGTTTTTCCCGCAATTGTTCCCGCCCGCCGGCAAAGATGGCGAGCATCTCGATCATGTGGTGTACGGTTGTGTTGGTGAAGGCGCCGGTGACGATGGGTTTTTTCGAATAGAGCATGACCAGATACAGGCGGTACAGGTCGTGCAGGTCTTTAGGCACGTCGTCGCAGACCACCGCCGTGGATTGCGCGTCGTATTGCGGGATCTGTTCGGCGACCTTGATGAGTTTGATCAGGTCATGCGTTTCGGTGGTTTTGTGTTCGAAGGTGTCGGGGTCGAGGATGGTGACGCCGGAGGAACCCGGGTCGAAATGGACGGCATCATCTCCGTATTGGACCCTAGGGTTGCCTTCGTAATCGTAAAGATGGAACTGGCGAGGAATGGTTTCCAGCGCCTTGTGGACGATCTGCTCGGGGATTTTGACGACGAACGTTTCTTCATCCACCTGGGCGCCCGCCTCGGCGAGCAGTTTGCGCGCCTCCGCGTTCAACACTTTGACGCCCGGCTTGAGCATGAGTTGATATGCCTCTTCGAGAATGCGCGGGATCAAATCTTCGGACAGTAAAGTGAGTTTGGGTTGCATGTGACACCTCCGGTAAATAATAGTATTTCTTGCTCTGTTGCAAGCACATGATTTAACTGTTGCGGAACCCTTTTTCCCTCACCCCCAACCCCTCTCCCAACGGGAGGAGGCAAGGGGGTGAGGGAAAAGGCGATGATCCATACCTTTGGGCATCTTCGCAACGGAGCAATGATTTCTCTTTGACAAAGCAGGACGGATAGAAGCAGGGGTTGAAGGCTTGCAGATTTCATCAGCCTGAACTTTCAGCCTGCCGCAATGCGCAACTCTTTCTCGACTGCCTCGATGATCTTCGTCATCTCTTCGCTGATTTTCGGATCGAGCGGATCGGGTTGATGTTCCTGCAAAATGCGCCTTGCCTTGGCGAGCGCCCAATCGCGCGCATCGTCCTTCTTCGTTTCCCATTCGCTGTACGGACGGCGGTCCATGAATTGGGGGCGGAAGAGTTCGCGGGCGTGCCGGCGGGTGTGCTTTTGCGCAAGGAAGTGACCTCCCGGTCCGACGTTGGCAATCGTTTCCAACGCCAGCGTTTCCTCGTTGACCTCGATGCCCTGCATCATCTTGTGGACCATCGAGAAGATTTCGCAGTCCAGCATCATCTCGGCGTACGACCAAATGCGGCTGCCGTGCAGGAACCCGCAACCGAGAAGCATATCGGACATGACGACGCTTGCCATGAAACTGGAGAAGGCTCCCTCCACGCCAGCCTGCCAGTTGGGCTCCTTGGCGCCGGTGGCAAAAGCGCCCATCGAAAGCGGAATGTTGTAAAAATCCGCCAGAGCGTTGGTTGCCGCGCCGAAGAGAAAATCCTCCGGTCCACCGCCCGTGTAGGCGCCGCTTTGAAGGTCGGCGGCGGTTTGCGCGGCGGCATAGAAGACCGGAGCGCCCGGGAATGCCAGTTGCAGTAACGCCGTTGCCGCAATGACCTCCGCGTTGCCAACCGCCAGGTTTCCCGCCATCGTTGCGGGACCCGTGGTCAGGCAGGATGTCATCGTCATGAAGCCGGTCGGGATTCCGTGCTCCGCCGCAATCAATGCCGCCTCCAGGCTGCCGCCGTCGTGACCGAGCGGGGAGGCGGTGCATTGCATCAGTGAGAGAACGGGATGTTTGCGCAGTTCCTCCTTGCCGCCGACGAGCAGTCCAGCCATCTCCATTGCGGCGCGGGCTTCATGGACGGAATAGATCGACTCAGTCTGGACGTGTTTGGTGGAGTTCTCCCAAATGGTTTTTATCTCGTGCAAGCCGCGCGTTTCGGCGGGTTTATCCTGCGCGGAGACAGGTACCCAGTGGAAGCCGACCTCCTCCGTGGCGTCGGCGACGCGGGCGATGTCGCGTACGTCGCGCAGGCTCGAGGTCCGTTTTTGACCGGTTTCGATGTCAATCACTTCCACGCCGCAGCCATCCGTTCCAAGAAACACGTGATTGCCATCCAGCGGGCAATCCTGCGCCGGGTCGCGCGCTGCAAGCGTATACGCGGGCGGACATTTCTTCAGCGCCTCTTCTATGACCTGCGGCTTGGCGCGGACGATCTTCCGTTCCTCATCCACGCTGGCGCCGTTTGCCTCCCAGATTTCCAGCGCGCGTTCGGACGGAAAGCGAACGCCGACGTTTTCGATGATCCACAACGTCGCATCGTGAATCTTTTGCACTTCCTCGGTTGACAGCACTTCGAGCCGCAACTTTGGATTGCTGATGGATTTGATGTTTTTGGACATGAGCCCTCCCGAGGCTGATGTCTCTACTCTCTCTTTGCTGGTCGTTTGTGCCGCTTGTTGTAGATTTTTTATCTCCTTTGCGCTTTTGATGCGAAAGTTATTTCATAGCGCCAAGTCCGATGCTGAGAGCCTTCTGGCGCCGTAACATTAGTCCTTGCCAACCAGTTTCTTCGCCAGCTGCACCGCGCCGACGGCGTCCTCGGAGGTGCCGTCCGCCTTGATTTTTTCCGCCCATTCGCGGGTAATCGGCGCGCCGCCCACCATCACCTTGATGCGCGGGCGCAGACCTTCCTTGTCCAATTCTTCTATGACCTCGCGCTGGCGGACCATCGTGGTGGTGAGCAGGGCGCTCAAGCCAATGAGCTGCGCATCAATTTCGAGCGCCTTGCCGATGATTTTCTCTGCGGGCTGATCCACGCCCAGATCAACGACCTCGAAACCAGAAGCCGAAAGCATGGTGCCGACCAGCGTCTTGCCGATCTCGTGAATGTCGCCTTCCACAGTGGCGAGCACCACGCGCCCCATCATCTCGCGCGCCTCGCCCAGTTTGAGCAGTTCGGGTTCCAGCACGGCGACGGCGGCTTTCATTGCCTCGCCCGCCATCACCAGTTCCGGCAGAAACGCCTCGCCCTTCCCGAACAAATCACCGATGTAATTGACGCCCACCACAAAACCGTTCGTAATGGCGTCCAGCGGCGGGATGCCCAATTCGATGGATTTTTGGGCGAGTTCAATGGCAGTCTCCTTTTCGCCTTCGATGATGCTTTGCGCCATTTGCTTGTAGAGTTCTTCGAACATTTCACGCTCCGGGAGATTTTATAAACCCAACTGGGCGGTCTTTGCATCCAGCAATTCCTGCGGCACACCCAGGTAGGTTACGATCTGTGTTCCGATATCGCGGATGTGTTCCACCGCGCGCTGTTCGGCAAGGTCGGCATTGCGCGCCTCGATTGCCATCGCAAGTGCAAGATGCTCGTTGTACTCCTCCCTCACGCTTTGTTCCAACTCTGTGGGATGTTCAACCATCGCCTGGTAGAGCATCCAGTCGGGAAAGGAATTTGCCGCCACTTTGTAAATTCGGATCAGCGTCGAATTGCGGGTCGCCTCCGCGACGGTGGTATGGAAACTCACGCTCAATTTACGGGAGGCGGTCATGTCGTCCACGCGAATCAATTTTTTCGCCTGTCCGACGATCCGCTTCAATGCCTCGACGTGAAACTGCTCCCGCTGGAGAGCGGCGGCGCGGCTGACGGCTTTTTCCAGCAACAACCTCGCCGCATAGGATTCGGCAATCTCCTCATGGCTCGGCTGGGGAACGCGCACTCCGCGATACGGAACCCGCTCCGCCAGCCCCGCCGCATCGAGCAGGTCCAACGCCTCTCGGACGGGGGTCATGCTCACGCCGAGTTGTGAGGCGATGTCTTCCTGTCGAAGCCACGCGCCGGGCTGGTATCTGCCTGAGATGATCTTCTCCAGCAGGGCATCGAAAATATCCTCTTTGAGAGGTCTTTTTTGAGTTTCGGTTTCTTCCTTGGCAGGGGATTGGAATGTCATCGTCACCTCAGTGAAACAAGGACATTATAAATTATATATAATTTTCGGTACAGGGGATGCCATCTCCCATGGATTTCTAAAGTCTCTGTTGCAAAGATGTCCGAAGATATTGGCATATCGCCTGTTCTCTCACCCCTTGTCCATCTTCCGCCAGGAGAAAGTGAGGGTGAGGCGAGAAGGGTCTCGCAACAGGCTAAACCATGGTGTTTCTGCCCGTGAAGACAGGAAGGAATTGCTTGCTTGACGATTTGTTTAAAAAGGCTTATTATTGTTTATGTATGTTATTTTCGGAAAGAAATCGGCGGATATAATGTATAATTTCGACAAAACAGACGTAAAAATAGTCAATATACTTCTGGAGGACGGGCGCATGCCTGCCTCGGAAATTGCTCGTCGTATTGGCGGCATCTCCGAGCGCGCGGTCCGATACCGTATTGACCGTATGGTGGATGTGGGGATTATCCAGATCAGCGCCGTGGCGAAGCCCCAGGCATTTGGTCTGACAACCATTGCCGATGTCTGGCTGGAGGTGGAATCGGATCGCATTATTGAAGTCGCCAGGAAAATGGCGGAGTTCGATAATGTCAGTTATGTGGCTTGCGGGATCGGGGAATCGGATGTCAGCATTCAGGTCGTGGCGAAGGATACAGCGGAGATTTACCAATTCATCACGGAGGTGGTTCGAAAAGTCCCTGGCGTGCGCAAAACGACCACCTCCATTGTGCCATTGATTATCAAAGACGTATATCAGTGGAGGGTTCCGGAAAGTGTGGTCACGGAATTGTCCGAAAAGGAAGAAATAACAAAAACCAGGTGAGGAGGAATTCAAATGTTTGGATTAAAGACCCGCGAACTGCAGAAGCGCGCCATGGGGGTGATGCCGCTGGGCGTCAACTCCAATTTTCGATTTTGGGGGGAGGGAATTACTCCCTACGTCGAACGGGCGAAGGGAGCGTACCTTTGGGATGTGGATGGCAAGAAATATATTGATTACCGCATGGCTTTTGGTCCCATTATTTTGGGTCACTCCTACGATGACGTTGATCAAAAAGTAATCGAAGAAATCCAGAAAGGGATTCTCTTCGCGATGACCGGCGAACTCGAAGTGGCGGTGGCGGAGATGATCACCGAGATGGCGCCGGCGGTCGAAATGGTTCGTCTGGCATGTTCAGGCACCGAAGCGACCATGCACGCCATTCGCGTGGCGCGCGCGTATACGGGGCGCGACATCATCCTGAAATTCGAAGGCAATTATCACGGTTTTCATGATCACACGCTCTGGTCCACCTACGCCCCGGTGGAAGCGTACGGGAATCGGCGGAGTCCCATCCCTGTTCCCGCCTCATCGGGCATCCCGAAGACGATGCGTGAGTTCATCATCACGCTGCCATTCAACGACTTCGACGGCTTCGAGCGCGTCATGCGCTCATACGGCGAGCAGATTGCGGCGGTCATCACCGAACCGTGTCAGGGCAACTGCGCGGCGATCAACCCGCAGGACGGATTTCTCGAACTCATCCGCAAAAAGACCGAGGAATATGGCTGTGTTTTTATTCTGGACGAAGTAAAGACGGGCTTCCGCATTGCGAACGGCGGCGCGCAGGAATACTACCGCCTCAAACCGGACCTGACAACGTATGCCAAAGCCCTGGGCAACGGCTACCCGATTGCGGCGTTCGGCGGCAAAAAAGAGATTATGTCCATCATCGGTCATGGGGTGGCGCAGGGCGGGACGTACACCAACAACAAACCCGGCGTGGCGGGCGCGTATGCGACGTTGAGCCTGCTGAAATCCAAGCCCATTTTGAAAACCATCGAAAAACGCGGACAGCGCCTGATGGACGGCTTGAAGGAAATCTTCGAGGAGAACGATATCCCTGCGGTATTTACGGGCTACCCTGCCATGTTCTCGTTTTCGCTGGGCGTCGAAGCGGTCGCCTGCCAGCGGGACTGGGCGAAGAGCGACCACGGGTTGTATCTCAAACTGGTCGAGAAAGCCATTGAAAAAGGCGTGATGCCCGACCACGACGCCCGCGAACCCTGGTTCCTGTGCTACGAACACTCCGATGCGGATATTGACGAGACGTTGAATGTGTATGCCGAGATTGTGAAGGAAGTGAAGAAATAAGCGTTTGCACGTTCAAACGTTCCAACGTTAAAACCTGCAATCGCGCAAGCATCACGGAGATCCCATGACCCAATTGACTGCAAAAGAAATCGTTGACCTGAACAAGGAATACACCTTCTACTCCTGGTCGAATCAGGGGCAGGTCAATCCCATCCCGGTTGTGCGCGCGGAGGGAGTCTACTTCTGGGACGCGGACGGGAAGCGCTATCTCGACTTCGCTTCGCAGTTGGTGAATCAGAACGCGGGTCACCAACACCCGAAGATTGTCAAGGCGATTCAGGAGCAAGCCGCCAAACTGACCTTCGTCTCGCCCAGCGCTGCCACCGAACCGCGCGGGCTGCTCGGCAAGAAACTGGCGGAGGTTACCCCCGGCGATTTGAAGAAGACTTTCTTCGCCCTCGGCGGCGCGGAAGCCAACGAGAATGCCATCAAGATTGCCCGCTTCTACACAGGACGGCACAAGATTCTGGCGCGCTACCGCTCTTATCACGGCGCGACGCACGGCGCGATTGCGCTCACCGGCGATTACCGCCGCTTGCCCGCCGAGCCTGCCATTTCGGGCGTAGTTCATTTTCTCGATCCGTACTGCTACCGCTGTCCCTTCGGGTGGACGCGCGAGACCTGTCATCGGGAGTGTATCCGCCACGTCGAAGAGGTGATTCAGCACGAAGGTCCAGACCAGATCGCCGCCATCATCCTCGAAGGCGTGACCGGGACGAACGGTCTCATCATTCCGCCCGACGACTACTGGCCGCACATGAGGGAAATCTGCGACAAATACGGCATTTTGCTCATCTCGGACGAGGTGATGAGCGGCTGGGGGCGCACGGGCGAGTGGTTCGCGGTGGACAACTGGGGCGTCGTGCCAGACATCATCACCACCGCGAAGGGCATTACGTCGGGGTATGTGCCGCTCGGCGCAGTGATTGTACGCGAGAAGATTGCGAAGTTCTTCGATGACAAGGTGCTGTATGCGGGTCTCACCTACAACGGTCACGCACTGGCGTGCGCCGCGGCGCTCGCTACGATTGAAGTGTATGAGGAAGAAAAGATTTTCGAGAACGCCAAAAAGGTCGGCAAACATCTCGGCAAACGGCTGGAGGAATTGAAGGCAAAACACCCCTCGGTCGGCGATGTGCGCTACATTGGCTTGTTCTCGGCGCTCGAATTGGTGAAGAATCGTCAGACCAAAGAGCCGATGGATTTGACCCCGCTCAAGAATTTCCTCGTTGCCAATGGCGTGTACGTCTTCAACTTCAAGAACATCCTGTTCGTCGTCCCGCCGCTGGTGATTACGGAGGAGCAACTGGACGAGGGCTTGAATTGGATTGACGAGGGGCTGGCGGAGTTGATGGATAAACTAACAGTCTAAAGTCAAACGTCGAAGGTCGCGCGACATTCGACGTTTGACATTTGACTTGGAGAATAAACATGGAAATCCTCAACTACATCAATGGCGAATGGGTGAAACCCGATGCCAGAGAATATTTCGACGTCATCAATCCCGCCACAGGACAGGTCATTGCCCGAACGCCCCTGTGCGGTAAAGCGGACGTGGACGCGGCGGCGGGGGCGGCGAGCGCAGCCTTCCCTGCCTGGCGGCGCGTCCCTGTGCAGGACCGCGTGCAGTATCTCTTCAAACTGCGCGACCTGCTCAAAGCCAACATAGATGAAATTTCAAAACTCATCACGAACGAATGCGGCAAGACCTTCGACGAATCCAAAGCCGAGATGGTACGCGCCATCGAAAACGTGGAAGTGGCTTGCGGGATGCCGCACCTGGGCAAGGGCGATTTTGTCGAAGACATCGCTTCGGGCATTGACGAGTTGATGATTCGTCAGCCTGTGGGCGTATGCGCCACGATTGCGCCGTTCAACTTCCCCGGCATGATTCCCTTCTGGTATTTGCCTTACGCGCTGGCGGCGGGCAACACCTACATCGTCAAGCCTTCCGAAAAAGTGCCGATGACCATGCAGTTCATCTTCAAACTCATCGAGCAGGTGGGCTTTCCAAAGGGCGTGGTCAATCTCGTCAACGGCGCGAAGGACGCGGTGGATGGAATTCTCGAGCATCCATCCATTCGCGCGATAACATTTGTCGGCTCCACAAATGTCGCTAAATATATTTACGCCACCGCCGCCGCGCATGGCAAGCGTGTGCAGGCGCAGGGCGGAGCGAAGAACCCCGTCATCATCCTGCCCGATGCGGATATGGAGATGGCGACCAAGATCGTCGCCGATTCGGCTTTCGGGTGTGCGGGGCAGCGCTGCCTGGCGGTTTCCCTCGCTGTGACCGTCGCCGAAGCCCGCAACACCTTCACCGAGATGATCTGCGATGCGGCTTCGTCGCGCGTCGTCGGTTACGGGCTGGATGCGGGCGTGCAGATGGGACCCGTCATCAACGCCGCGTCGAAGAGCAGAATCGAGTCGTTGATTGGAGTCGGCGTCCAGGAAGGAGCAGGCGTCCCCGTGGATGGACGCGGGACGAAGGTCAACGGATACGAAAACGGCTCGTTTGTGCGTCCCACCATTTTGACGGACGTGCAGCCTGGCAGCGAAATCTGGAAGACGGAGATTTTCGGTCCCGTGTTGAGCCTGATGCACGTCAATACGATTGACGAGGCGATTGCGCTTGCCAACAGCGGTGTGTACGGCAACCAGGCGAGTCTGTTCACGTCGAGCGGATCGGCGGCGCGCAAGTTCAGGTACGAGGTCGAAGCGGGCAACATCGGAATCAACATCGGGGTTGCCGCGCCGATGGCGTTCTTCCCGTTTTCGGGCTGGAAGGACAGTTTCTTCGGCGATATGCACGGGCAGAGCATGGATGCGGTGGAGTTCTTCACCCAAAAGAAGGTGGTGGTGGAGAGATGGCCGAAGGAGTGGAGCAGGAAATTCTAGGTGTATTCGGTGGTCGAATAGTCCCGTCGCGCTGAGCGGAGCGTTAGCGAAGTCGAAGCGTGGCGGGACGTATCGAGACCACCACGCCGTAAAGCAATTCTTGTTACAAAAATATTCTTGAAACCTGTGGTCTCGATACGAGCGAGAAGAGCGCTCGCCCTACTCGACCACCGAATAGGAATGTAAGGATTTATATGAACTACGACAACGCACTCAATTATTCAACCCAATGGCTTGAGGTCATCCGTCAGGAAAATTTTCCAGACGAGGCTCAGGCAAAATGGATCATCGAAGAATCCAAACATAATTTCGCCGAGCATTTCAACCGCGGCTGGCTGGAATACCGCAAGTCGGTGACGGAGGCGGGGGATTGGGCTTCGGTGGAATGGTCGGGCAAAGGCTCGATCTTCACCGATGTGCTGGGGCGCAAGTACATTGACTGGCTGGGCGGCTACGGCATGATGGACCTGGGCTGGTGTCATCCCGAAGTGGTCGAGGCGGTCATTGCGCAGGCAAAGCGCAGTCCCATGCCCTCGCAGGAGTTGATTGACCCGCTGCGCGGCGTGCTGGCAAAACTCATGGCGGAGATCACGCCGGGCGATTTGAAGTATTCCTGGTTTGCGGCGAGCGGCACCGAAGCCATCGAAGCGGCAATCAAAATCGCAAAACTCTACACGGGCAAATCGGCGTTCATCGTTTCGGTCAAGGGGTTTCACGGCAAGACGATGGGCTCGCTTTCGATGATGGGCAAAGCCGATTACCGCGACCGCATGGGGGCGCTGTACGGCGGGCAGGTCTATCACGTGCCATATGGCGACGCGGACGCGGTGGAGAAGCAACTTGAAATTTGTGACAAAGTTGGTATTGGCGTGGCGGCGGTCATTTTCGAGCCGATTCAAGGCGAGGCGGGCGCCATCGTCCCGCCCGACGATTTCTGGTCCCGCATCCGCACCGCAACGAAAAAGCATGGCGCGCTGTTAATAGCAGATGAAGTGCAAACGGGTCTCGGGCGGACGGGGAAACTGTGGGGCGTGAATCATTGGGATGTCGTCCCCGACATCATTGCCACTGCCAAATCGCTCGGCGGCGGCGTGATGCCCATCAGCGCGGTAACCACCACCGAGGAGATCTTCAAGCCGATGATGTATCCGAATCCGTTCATGCACACCACGACGACCGGCGGAGGCGCCTTAGCCTGCTCTGCCGCCATCGCCGCCATCCACGTCACGCTTCGCGACCGACTTTGGGAGGGCGCGGCGGCAAAGGGCAGTTACCTCATCGAAAAGGTGACCGAACTTGCCGAGGAGTTTCCGCAGGTGTATGAAAAAGTGACAGGGAAAGGTTTGCTCATCGGGCAGCATTTCCGTTCGCCCGCGCTGGGCTACAAGGTCGCGGCGGAATTGTTCAAGCGCGGCGTGCTGGTGGCTGGCACGCTCACCAGTTCGCAGACCATCCGCATCGAGCCGCCGCTGATCATCGAACAGAGCGAGATTGACGAAGGATTGAACCGTCTGCGCGACGCGGTGGGCGCCGTGGCAAACACCCTCTAGGCTCGTGTGTCGGGCAGTCTCCCCCTCCTCGCCATGTTAGGCGACTTGTTATAAAATACCCCCATCCCATTCTGAGGAGAAGATAGATGACCAGTGAGTTCGCAGTCGAATTAAGGGATGTTGTGAAACAATTTGTCACGCCCGAGGGGAATTTGTTGAACGCCGTGGATCATGTGACCATGCAAATCAAAAACGGCGAATTTTTCTCGATGCTTGGTTCTTCAGGATGCGGCAAGACCACCTCCCTGCGCATGATTGCGGGCTTCGAGTGGCCCACCCAGGGGGAGGTTTATATCGAAGGCAAGCCGATGGGTCACACTCCACCCTTCCAGCGCAAGGTCAATACAGTCTTTCAAAATTACGCCCTCTTCCAGCACATGACGGTGTACCAGAATGTGGCGTTTGGGCTGGAGATGGAAGGCGCATCGAAAGATGAAATCGAAAAGCGGGTCAGGCGCGCGCTGGAGATGGTGCAACTGACCGGCATGGAACGCCGCAAACCCCGCCAACTCTCCGGCGGACAGCAGCAGCGCGTAGCGGTGGCGCGGGCGCTGGTGAAGGTGCCGGATGTTCTCCTGCTCGACGAGCCGCTCGGCGCCCTGGATCTGAAACTGCGTAAAGAGATGCAGTTGGAACTCAAGGCGCTCCAGCAGCAATTGGGCATCACCTTCATTTACGTGACCCACGATCAGGAAGAAGCCCTGACCATGTCTGACCGTATCGCTGTGATGAGCAAGGGGAAAGTCATGCAAATGGGAACGCCGGTGGAAATTTACGAGCGTCCCGCCAATCGCTTTGTGGCAGATTTTATAGGCGAGTCGAATTTTCTGGATGGAAAGATCAAGTCCATCTCGGCGGATGAGGCGAACGTCTTCGTCCCTGCCTTGAATGCCGAGTTGACCGGTGTGCCCATGTCGAAGGATTTGGTCAACGGGGAGGAAGTCGTCGTTTCCATCCGTCCGGAGAAGATTCGAATTGTAGAAAGCGACAGCGAAAAGGATGGTGTGTTCAAGGCAAAGGTCATCAACTCCATTTACATCGGTTCGGATACGCACGTTTATCTCGATTGCAACGGCGCCAGGCTCAAGGTCATGGAACAGAACCGCATTTCGCGGCTCGATCCGTTCTCCTTTTATCACAAGGATCAAATCGTGGGCATTTACCTGATGCCCGAAAATACGCTGATTTTGAAAAAGGAGGCGTAACCATGCTTCAGCGGCTTCGTGAAAATAAAGCCTGGCAGGGGACGCTTCTGGCGCTCCCGACCACGCTGTGGCTGTTTTTCCTGCTGGTCATCCCGCTGTTTTTGACGCTGGTCGTCAGTTTCGGTTCGAGAAGCCCGGATGGCGGGGTGATTTACGGTTTTTCATTCCATAACTATCTTCGGCTGATGGGTTACAGCACAAACTGCCCCGGCGGGCAAGCCTCCTGCTTCGATCCGTTGTACGCCCAAATCCTCTGGCGTTCGCTTACGCTCGCCTTCTGGACAACGGTCATTGTCATTTTGCTTGCCTACCCGCTGGCGTATTTCATTGCCCGTTCCCATCCGCGGCGGCGCAACACCTTTCTCATGCTGGTGCTGGTTCCCCTGTGGACGAATTTCGTCATCCGCGTCTATGCCTGGATGATGCTCTTGCGCGAGCAGGGTGTCATCAACGGCGTGCTCGGCTGGGTTGCCGCGCGGCTTGGGTTGTCATTCGAGCCGCTGCAAATGCTGTACACGCCCGGGGCGGTGCTGGTGGGCATGGTCTATGAATTTCTGCCGTTCATGATTTTGCCCATTTTCACTTCGCTCGAAAAAATCGAATTGCCGCTGTACGAAGCCGCCGCCGACCTTGGAGCGAATCCGTTCCGGACTTTCCTGCGGGTTACCCTGCCGCTTTCGATGCCCGGCGTGGTGGCGGGAACCATCCTGGTCTTCATCCCGGTCATGGGGACGTTCATCGTCTCCGATTTACTGGGCGGCAAGCAGGTGATTTTGGTGGGCAACCTCATCCAGAATCAATTCCTCTCGGCGCGCGACCCCACCTTCGGCTCCGCCGCCTCCCTGATTCTCATGATCATGACTCTCATCGTCACCTACTTCTATACCCGTAAATTCGGATTTGGAGAGGAGATCATCGCGGCATGAACCCTTACCGCCGTCATCCCTTCATCCGTGTTGCTACTGTTTTGGTGTATATCTTCCTGTACGCGCCGATTGTTGTTTTGGTGCTGTACTCCTTCAACGCCTCACGCACCAATGTGCTCTTTGAGGGGTTTATCTCTTCTTTCGGTCCCCTCAAAACCAGCGGCAGCCTCGTTACCCAAAGCCCATGCGGACCATTTCACTGGTTCTGTGAACTCTCGCAGAACCGCGAAGTGGGCGTTGCGGCGCGAAACACGCTGACCATCGCTTTCATTTCCACCTTCGTTTCCACCGTCATTGGCACGATGGCGGCGCTTGCGCTTCAACGCTACGACTTTCGCATGAAGCCTTTCTCTCAAATCTCCCTCTACATTCCCATCGTCATCCCCGAAATCGTGATGGGAATTGGGATTCTGACCCTCTTCAGCCAACTCTTCGGACTGTTGAACAACGCCTTCGGCTTGACAGGCGACGCCCGCCTCTCCCTCGGACTGGGAACCGTCATCGTTTCCCACATCGCCTTCAGCGTCCCCTTTGTGACTCTGGTGGTGCAGGCGCGCCTGCAGGGATTCGACAAGTCCTTTGAAGAAGCTGCCATGGATTTGGGCGCCAACGAACTGACCACCTTCTGGCGGGTCACCTTCCCGATGATCCTGCCTGGTGTGCTTTCCGGCGCATTGCTGGCTTTTACCCTCTCGCTCGATGACTTCGTCATCACTTTCTTTACCACAGGTCCCGGCGCAACCACCCTGCCAATTTATGTGTATGGGCTTTTACGGCGCATCATCACTCCGCAGGTCAATGCCCTATCCACCATCTGGATTGCCATTGTGTTGACAGCGGTCATTCTCCTGCAGCGCCTGCAAAACCGCGAAGCCTGATAAATGCTGTGAATCTCACGGCGCCTGCCGTGTAATTCGAAACCCAAAATTCTTCTAAGGAGGAAGAGATGAGTAAAAACCTGTTGTTCAAACTGCTGGCGTTGACGATTGCCTTCAGTCTCACGCTGGCAGCCTGCGGCGGAGGCCAACAAGCAGAATCCACCTGCCCTGAGCCTGAGCCGCGTATGGAAGTAACCTCGAAGGAGTTGAACCTCTTTGTGTGGACAGAATACATTCCCACCGAGTGGAAAACCTGTTTCGAGGAAGTGTACGGGGTGAAGGTCAACCACGACGAATATTCGAGCAACGAAGAGATGTACGCCAAGCTCTCTGCGGGCGGCACCAACTACGACCTGGTCCAGCCCACCGACTACATCGTTGGCTTGATGATTCGTCAGGGTTTGCTCCAGAAAATTGACCAGAGCAAACTCCCCATGTCCACTTTCGACCCGAACTACCTGAACCTGCCCTTCGACCCGGGCAACGAATATACCATTCCCTACCAGGCGGGGACCGATGCGATCATCTACAACGCCGATAAAGTAACAAATCCGCCCAAGTCCTTTGCCGACCTGTGGAACCCGGAATACGCCGGGCGCATGGTCTTCCTCGATGACTCGCGTGTCATCATCGGCATGACCCTGCTCACCCTGGGCTACGATGTCAACACCACCGACCCCGCCCAGCTGGAAGAAGCCAAGGTCAAACTGGCGGAACTCGTCCCCAACGTCAAACTCTTCGACAGCGACAGCCCCAAAACTGCCCTGATCGCCGGCGACGTGGACCTCGGCATCACCTGGACGGGCGAAGCCTTCACTGCCAATCAGGAAAATCCCGCTTTTACCTACGTCTATCCAACGGAAGGCGCAATTCTCTGGCAGGATAACTGGGCAATTCCCACCGGCGCGCCGCATCTCGATGCCGCCTATGCCTGGATCAACTACACCATGCAGGGCAACATGTTCTGGCTCATGCTGCGCGACTTCCCCTACGTCAACCCCAGTCTCGCGGCTTTAGAATACGCCAAGGAAAACCAGCCCGATCTGTATAACGCCTATATGAATTCACCCATTACCAACGTTCCGCAAGAGGCGATTGACGCCGGTCACCGCATCGAAGACGTCGGAGATGCCACGCCGCTCTACGACAGAATTTGGACGGAAGTGAAGGGCGGGGAGTAGCCGCCGCTTTACCCCTCACGCCGCCGGTTGCATTGCAACCGGCGGCTTTTTGATTCCAATGAGAATATAAAAAACAATAAAATGACACAATAAATAAGAAATAATTATAAAATTATTGAATAAATTGAAAATTTGTGATAAAATATGGCAATGGAAGAAAAAATCGTCAATCAAGACCTGCAGGGTTTAGACGAGATTGACCGCGCCATCATCGAAGCCATGCGCAAAGACGGGCGGATGGCTTTTTCGCAAATCGCCGAACAACTCAACGTCTCTCCCGGCATGATCCGCCTGCGCTACACCCGCCTCGTCGAACTGGGCTACCTCAAAGTCGTTGCGGTGACCAATCCCCTCATGATGGGCAAGCGCACCATGGCGATGATCGGCGTCCGCACCGACGGGCGCAAAATCCTCGAAGTCGCCAGCCAGCTGACCGCCTTCGACGAAGTCGTCTATGTCGTCGTCGTCAGCGGCCGGTACGACCTGATGATCGAAGTCTTTTGCCGCGACCACGAAGATCTGCTCAACTTCCTCACCGAAAAACTCGCCAAAGTGGACGGCGTGCGCGAGACCGAATCTTTCATGCACCTCAAAATCGTCAAGGAAATCTACTTTTAGGACTTCCTTCGCCTCTCGCGTGACTTCAGCCTGCTGACCGTCCCGATGGTCTGCTCTGTCCTTCGGGCTTGATTCAAAAAGCAACCTTCGGGACGTTATGCAACTCTAACTCGCACAACGCGGGTTATAAAACCAAATGGAGAAAGGATTATGAAAATCTTACTTGTGGGGGTTGGCGGAGTGGGCGAGGCAATCGCCGTCATCGCCAAACCGAAACGATGGGCGGAACAAATCGTACTGGCTGATTACAATCTCGAACGCGCCCAAGAAGTGCAGAAAAAACTGGGGGATGACGCCGCCCGCTTCCCCGTCGAGTTCATCGACGCGGGCAGGCAGGAGATGGTCGAAGCCCTGGCGCGCAAGTACGGCGTGGACCTCATCATGAACGCCGTGGACCCCATCTTCAACAAACAACTCTTCGATGCCGCCTTTAATGTGGGCGTGACCTACATGGACATGGCGATGACTCTCTCGGAACCGCACCCGACTGACCCCTATCATACGCCGGGCGTCAAACTGGGCGATTATCAATTCGCCAAATCGGCAGAGTGGGAGAAGAAGGGCTTGCTGGCGCTGGTGGGCATTGGCGTGGAGCCCGGCATGGTGGATGTGTTTGCCCGTTATGCCCAGGACCATCTGTTCGACGAAATCGAAGAAATGGGCGTGCGCGACGGCGCCAACCTGACGATTGAAGGATACGAGTTCGCGCCCAACTTCTCGATCTGGACGACCATTGAGGAGTGCCTCAACCCGCCCGTGATCTGGGAGAAGGACAAGGGTTGGTTCACGACGGAGCCGTTTTCCGAGCCTGAGGTGTTCGAGTTCCCCGAAGGAATCGGTCCCGTCGAAGTCGTCAACGTGGAGCATGAGGAGGTTCTGCTCATGCCGCGCTGGATCGAGACGCGGCGTGTTACGTTCAAGTATGGCTTGGGCGAGAAGTTCATCAATGTGTTGAAGACGCTCAAACTGCTGGGGCTGGACAACAAGGAGAAGATCAACGTCAAGGGCGTGATGGTGGCGCCGCGCGACGTGGTGGCCGCCTGCCTGCCCGACCCCGCCCATTTGGGCGATAAGATGAAAGGCAAGACCTGCGCGGGTCTGTGGGTGAAGGGCATGAAAGACGGCAAGCCGCGTCAGGTCTACCTTTATCAGGTGACCGATAACGAAGAATCCATGAGGCGCTGGGGGTGTCAGGCGGTCGTTTCGCAGACGGCGTTCAGCGCGGTGATTGCGATGGAACTGCTGGAGCAGGGGTTGTGGAAGGGCGCGGGGGTGCTGGGTCCCGAAGCCTTCCCGCCGACCGTCTTCATGGAACGGATGGAGGAGTATGGTTTCCCGTATGGGATCAAGGAGATGTGATCGGAAGAAGAAATATTCAAAGGCGGTTCAGGCGGTCCGAATCTGCTTTTGCCAGATCCAATCTGCCAGGAAGAGCAAGCCGATTGCAGCGGGGATTCCCGCCATGAGCGCATACGTCATCCAGGGAAAATCGCGATCACGGAAAAAGATCACATACCAGATCGCCCAGCCGACGAACAGGACCGCGCCGACCCACTCCCGTTTCCAGGCAACGTAAATGGCAATCGCCAGCAACAGGGACGGGAGCAGGTGCACGAACAGGGCAAGGAGCGTCCCCCAAACGCCGAGTCCTTCCTCGAACACATCGAAGGCGAACAGGCTGACGAACAGCACAAACAGGATGCCCGCAATGCGGGGCGTCCAGAACAGAGTTTTCCAGAGGGTTGTATTCATGGCGTCCTCCAATACCATCATAGCACGCCCGCATTTTTTTTCAAGTCTGTGAGCGTTTCCCGCGCCGCTGCGCCCGCAAAATAGACCGTGGACGATAGACCGTTGACTGTCCATCGTCTACCGTCCCCCGTCGAAACTTTGCGCCAGCCCTTCGGTGAAACTCAGGGCAAGCAGACTCTGGAACAGCCCCTCCGCCTGCCTTTCGCTCTCCGCCATGTGCCCCCGCAGCCCCTCGACCCCAGTGCGGGCGGAGCGGCGCTCCGCCCCGACAATGCGCGCAAACTCCTCTTGCAGGGTGAGCGGGGGGAGCAATAGTTTCAACTCTTTCAGGCGGGGAATATTTATCATTGGCTTGGCGGTATCGCCCGAAAGATTTTTGATTCTTTCTTGAATTACATAAAAATTCATTTGGTAAGAAAGGAAAACTGGGTTTGCAAATTTGCTGTCAACGGTGATTTTACAAACGTTTGCAGTCAATACAGCAAATTCGATTTCTTTTGGGAAGACACAAGCCTTGCCAATCGTATTGCCAACTTTTGCCATTATGATGTCATTCGGGCGAACCGTACTTCGCTTTATAGTTTCATATTTTTCAGGGGAGATGTATCGGATATCTTCAAAGTTAAATCTGTTTGGTTTTATGTTATTGACACGAATAACTCTAACGCCAGTGTTTGTGTATTCTTCGGCTTTTAGATGTGAGCCGAATGGTCCATCAACAATTCCGAATTTTGTTTTTGAAGCAATCTCTTCTAAAGTTACTTCTGGAAAATGCTGTGGATTCTTGTCTATATCCCCAAACATCTCCAAAAACACGGACTGGAGCAGGGAATCGGCGAGGGCGTTGGCGGCGCGGCGCAACTGACGCAGGCGGTCGGCGCGCGCCAGCAGCGACGCAATCCGCTTTTGCTCCGCCAGCGGGGGGAGGGGGATTTCGATTTCACGAACTTCATTTGGACGAAGGTTTTGAATATTGACGCCATTGGCTTGAGCATCCCGCCATGCCATGAAAGTGGGCGATTTTAGCCAGTAAGCAATGTAATTTGCGTCAGCCTTTGTTGGGCGAATGATTCCACAAAATGCGCCAACCGAACCAACGAAATCCTCTTTGAGTTGCGCTGTTTTTCCAAGAACGGCTGGACTTCCAGAGGCCATACAAATTGCTATATCGCCGATTTGAAAATACTGTTCTTCTGACACCCGCTTTTCTGGAACCCAAACCAAATCATCGTGAATATAAAGTTCATCGCCGATGTTGCCAGCGCGCAAAATAGGGATATAGCCCTCTTTGGGCATTTCGATTGCTTCATTGCCATCAAAGGCAACGCCGCGTATAAAATCGCAAACTTCGCCAAGCGGAACAAAAGGATACTTACTCATCCGTGTTTCTCTGTCTACCTGCTTCCCAACTCTGCCCAAAACCGTCCCGAAGGTTCTAAACCCTTCGGGACGTTAACTCGCGCAACTCCTCAATCTCCTCCAGCATCACACCTTCCAACCGCGCCAACCGCTCCAGCGTCACTTGCAGATACCGTCCCGCGGAGTACCCGCAGGGTGAAGGCTTCAGCAAGTCCAGCCTTCGGGACGCTCTACTCAGCGCGTTTCTTGCTATAATATTACCCGTCAGCCCGCCCGCTGGCAAGGAGAACGAAATGCTGCAACAAGTGACCATTCGAACGACCGACCTCGAACAATTCAAGTCCATGCTCAAAACCGCGCTTGAACGTGAAGCAAAATTATTGGAATATTCCATCCAGCGCACCCGTGAGGCTCTGGCTCCATTTGAAAAGCGTTTCAAAATGAGCACAGACGAGTTCGAGCGCAAATTCAAGAACCGTGAGATCGAAGAGACTCTGGATTTCCTGGATTGGTGGATGGAAGTGGAAGCCCTGCGTCACCTCGAAGCCAGGCGCGACTTAATCAAGGACGCCCGCGTTGAATAACGAGTATCATGAGTCCATTCTGGCGCTCCTTTCCGCTTCGCCCTTTGTCCACGAAACCATCTTAAGTGTGGATGACAGGGATGAAGTGTGGTTTATCCGCGCCGATGTGCATTTTATTGACAACTCGCTTTTACACTTTCGAGAACTCTTTGTCAAACAGGATAATCCTGTCAAAAAAGCATATACCTATCACTACCAGCGGGAAGATGGAACAATGGTCTTTCGTTACGACAACGCCCCGCACTTCCCGCATCTGCCCACCGCGCCGCACCACAAACATATTGGGGAAAGCAACGTCATCGCGGCGGACGCGCCCGATTTGCAGTCGGTGTTAAGGGAAATCGAAGCGCTCATCGGGGCATAATGTCATCATCCCAAACCGTCCCGAAGGTTCGCGCAGAAAACGCCAGTCGCCAGAACAAAACCTTCGGGACGTTTTCATCCCGAAACATTCATCCTTCATCCTTCATCATTTTCCTCAACTCCTCAATCTCCTCCAGCATCACCCGCTCCAGCCTTGCCAACCGCTCCAGCGTCACGGCGGGCTTTTCGTGATAGGCGGCGTCCGCTTCCACCTGGCGGTAACGGCTTGCGGAAAGGTCATACTTGTTGGCGCGCACCTGCTCCTTCGTCACCCAAAACTGGCGCGTCAGGCGGTCCAATTCAGATTGTGGAGCAGAGATTTGAGATTCGAGTTCAGATAGTCGCGCTTGCGCGGCGGAGAGTGCGCCCTCACCCGACCCTTCGGGTCGACCTCTCCCGTGGGGAGAGGTGGTACTGCTCCCTTCCCCCGCAGGGGGAAGGGCTGGGGATGAGGGAGAGACCACGGCTTCAAACATCAACCGATTAATCTCCGCCTGCAACTTCAACCGTTCTTCCTTGAGCGGAGCCAACTCCTTCCGCAACTCCACTATTCTCTGTTCTCTACTCTCTAAGAACTTCCTGTCAAACCTATTCTCCCAGCACCTCAATACGTCTGGTATATCGTTTTCCTCTACTTTTACCCTCTTATCGTCCAGCGAAAAACCATCGTGCGCCATATCGTAGAACCAGATTCGCTCGGTCTGCGCGCCGCGCGTAAACAGCAAAACCGCCGTGCTGACCCCCGCGTAGGGCTTGAACACGCCCGAAGGCATCGAGACCACCCCGTCCAGCCGATTCTCCTCAATCAACTTGCGGCGAATCTCGATGTGCGCGCGGCTCGACCCAAACAGCACCCCGTCTGGCACAATCACCGCCGCCCGTC